>Ga0114978_10000797_pt1 | contig 26376 bp, 52 predicted proteins | sample S_140212_EF_Meta_FD_87027 | JGI IMG/M metagenome (GOLD analysis project Ga0114978, IMG submission 87027) | Freshwater microbial communities from Lake Simoncouche, Canada to study carbon cycling - S_140212_EF_MetaG | ecosystem: Environmental > Aquatic > Freshwater > Lake | place: Lake...
CTAAGTTTTTCAGCAATTTCATCTTCATCCAAGTCAGGATAAATCTCACTAAGGGTATCGGCATCAATTTCAATGCCATATCGTTTTTCAACTTGATGCCACTCACTTTTTACTACCGTCACCATTTTTCATTCCTTCTTTAATGATTTGTTCCATATAATATATGTACTGTGGATATTGTTTTGCCAATTGAGAAATCATAGTGTGCATATCACGTTTTATAATTTCTATATCATCTGTTCTGCCGACGAATTCATCTAATTTTTTATTAAGTAAAATTTTAAAATTAGACTTATTCATTTTATTTCTTTAAGCGGCTTAACATCGTTGTGTTTTACAATTATAAAGTGTTTATACTCTTTGTCAATCTTAATTGGTAAATCTAAGTGTATGGTAATTTCCGGACCAGTGATTTCACTAATCATTCTATCATTACCCACTGTACCCATGAAAGGTATTTTGTTAAACTTACCAAATACTCTATCACCGATAAAGTATTTAGGTTGATATGCTTTTTTTGCAAAGTAATCAGTTAAGCTAGCCATTATTGTTGTTGCACACAGAATAAGTGAGCATTCAGTCCACGGTCTTTTAGAATTTTAGAAAGGTCTCTGCATTCTTGATATGTTTTGACCTCAGCCAATTGAGTAAACTTTATCTCAAAAGGTGCTACATCCATTGTAAGTGCAATAATCAACGCCCACATATTAAAAAGCCAATAAGATTTTAATCATTCTTCAACTCCAAAATGTTGTAATAGACCATTCGCACAATCACCAACAGCATCATTATAAGTCAGTTCATTTGTATCGGCAACCTCTTTGTCAAGAATCTGCCCTTTACAATGTTCATAACATTCCCACACAATCAATTCGGCAAACTTTTCCATTTCTTCATTAATGCCCATCGACTCAATAACGAAATCGTATAGCCCAGCCTGCTCCATAAGTTCTTTAATTTGTTCGTTCATTCTTCAACTCCGAAATGTTTTTTTATCTTATATCCGAATTCTTCAAACTGCCAGGCTAGAGATTGTATCTGTGCCTGGTCACCACGGTCATCTGTTTCCATTGATTGGATACGTTCAGACTTAGATTTAGCAAGAGCGGCACATTCTTGTACAATCAACTCGGCGAACTTTAAATCCCGTGCTTTAAGCAACTCAGGAGTAAGTTCTCCTTGATTCAATTCAAGGCCTTCTGCATATTCAGATGCTTGGTTTGCAAATGTGCGGATGATATCCTCGTTCATTCTTCAACTCCGAAATGTTCTTTTAAATCTTTAGCCAGGTGCTCGGCAACTCGTTTAACTGTGTTTAGGCATACTGTATGATGCCCAAGCCGCTCATTACTTCCCAATGTTCATCATTGTTTTAGTATCGCCACCTAACACTGTAGTTGGTAACTTACCATCCCACTTTTCAATCCATTGCAGTTGTACATAATTTGCACCACCGTTTGACTGAATAGCAGTTGCTTGAATACTAATTGCTTCGGCTTCACCTTTAGCTTGTGCAACACGACTTGCGGCTTCAACTTTAATACGTTCCAAGTCTTGTTCAGCCTTGAGTTTGTTTTGTGTAGCAATAACTTTGCTCTCAATAGCCTTTTGATAATCAGCACTGAATCCAAAGTTAACTAGACTTACACCACTTACATCAATATTGAACGGAGCCATTTTAGTACGCAAGTGTTCAGTGATAGAGTTACTAACTTCATCACGTTTAGTAATCAATTCCTCACTAGTATAATGACCTGTAACTGATTTGAATGCCTCATTGATACCTGGTCCAAGAACTTTGTCATCTACATTAAGACCAAACTCTTTGTAAATGTGCGGAACCTTTGCGGCATTCAGACGATACTGCACAACAATGTCGGTGTGTACTTGTTGCAGGTCTTTTGTACCCGCACTTGCACCACTTAGTTGTGACTTCTGCAACCGTACATCTACGTCTTTAATACTGGACAAAGGATTAACAAAATGAACACCCTCACTTAGCGGAGTCATATTAACCTCACCGAATGTAACTTGTACACCAGTGTGACCTGCACTAATCACAGTGAATGCGGCCGCAACGATTGTGAACAAGAAAAATGCTACACCCGAAACAATACCTACAAACACTTTATCAAACAAAAATATAATACCACCTGCGATAACAATACCAAGAATCAAACCCATTAAAATTGTAAACATACTATTTCCTAGTTAAAGACACATTATACACGAAAAAATCATTTATCGTCACGAAAACGGACAAATCGGGGGAAACGCAAACTATAAGTACCATCACGATTTTGGGTAACTACATCGCACAAGATTTCGGCTGTACGCCCAATAATCAAATTGCTGTCTGCCCAATAACTGTCACGATCCTCGTCACTATATCCACTACCCACATTCACTTGAATGAATTTACCATCATCTTCTCCCTCACAAACAAGAGCACCAAGACGACCAGCATTTCTACCTGTACCTTCTTCAAGACCAACAACAGTTAAATCTACTGTGATTGTGGGTTTCCATTTCATCCAGTCTGTACTACGTTTACAGACATATGGCGCATCAACATTCTTAATCATAATGCCTTCAAATCCAGCATTCACTTGATCCTTAGCATATCGTTCTAATTGATCCTTACCCGCCGCTGTATCCAAATCAACCATGATATGTGGTAACAACTCAACATTTGGCATGTCATCAATAATACTACGCATATCTTCTAAGATAGTAATGCGTTTGTGTAGTTGTGCATTCCAATGACCTTCACGGAAGGCTGCTACTGGTATAATGTCAAATACATTGAACACACTATCCTCTGCTTGTACATCAGTCTTGCGGCGTGCTTGTCGCATAAGTTCTTGGAATGTGTTACCAATCACTTCACCGTCCATTACAAAGCCCATGCTCAAGTTACTACTTGCGGCTTTATGTGTAAGTTTTATAAAGTTCTCACGCACTTGATTTTCAATATGACCAAAGTTGTCAAACTGTTTACCATTGCGACTGAAACAAATAGTGACAATATTGCCATCTTCATCTGGGATAGCGGTCAACAATACACGGACACCGTCAAGTTTAGGCTCAAGACGTTTGATACCTTGCATCTCTGGACGACCTTCACTATTGGTTGCTAATTGACAACCAAAGATTGGTACTTCATATTCAGTACCTTTACAAATCTTATTAATTGTCTTATCACTGATACCCGCACGTAAGTCTCTACGCAATACAGGTGCTAGGAATGTGTTCCATTCAATAGTATCAAATCGTTCAGCCATGTTTTGTACAGCATCACGTGCCGCATGACCTGTCAACTTACGTTGGCTAAGTTGATACATCAATGTATTGAATTCATCCCAGGGATTTTCTGCGTCAAAAATACCTACAGTATCGGGTACTTGACGAATACCAAATGTAACATAGGGATTATAACAGGCGTTAGTAAGGCCCAAAAAAATCTGACTAATACGATTGCCTAGGACACTTGCCTCAAGCGCCTGCAAAATTACATCTTCTTTATGAAGGCGGCTATCGCTCTCGTTTAATTTATTAATCCAACTTGCACTCATTCAGTATCCCTTTTTCTTGTCTGTTTTGCAAATAATTCAAGTGCCTCAATTAAATTAAGAACACCCTCCTCGTTCATAGTAAGTGTAGTGTAACCTATTCTTAAAGTTATACGATTATCATCAGTTATACCAATGCTGTATTGCTCTTGTTCTTTTTTAGGAGGTTCAATATAAGGTACCTTCTCAGGGAACTTAACTACATTAGATTGGTCACGCTTTTTAAAAAAATCAAATATCATTATTCAACTCCGAAATGTTCCTTTGATTCCACTCCAACAGGCAAGCGCAGAGTTATCTTTTTGCATAACATCCTCACAGATTTTCATACATTCCCATACAATCAAATCAGCAAACTTTTTTGTATCAAAGTGCAGATGACCGTCTACTAGTACACCGTCTACACGATGGCTCCAGCATTGTTGTTCTAGTTCTTTAATTCGTTGATTCATATAATTCACTCAAACATAAGTATTAGGGCGGCCAATAAGAATGCAAAAAGAAATTGACCAAAGAACAATAACAGTAGAACGGCGATCCATGCCATTATCAATCCTTAACTTGTTCTTGCACAATTGCTTTGGTTTTGTTAACGCTATTATCCAAAAGTTTAGCAATTCCGCTAAAGCCCACGGTAGCAACAACTATACCGAATACAGTTCCAACAAAAAAATTACGCATAAAAACTCCTGTGTGTGAAAGATGAATATAGTATACTATATTGCGTATTAAATGTCAATATATTACGCAACAATTTTAACCCGATTCAATTGGGTACTGTTGTCACGGTGTGCTTTGACGGTGCCGAAAAAGTTATATGTTTTTCCAACTTCAACATTGTTGATATGATTGTAAGCAAAAAATACTGCTTGGTCATCATCGGTAATACCGGTAACATAATTGGTATTCCATTTATGACTATAATTGGTCTTTACAATTTCAACTGTAAACTCAGCCTTATCTCCGATACGTCCAATATATCCGCCACTAGCAAATTTAACACGTTGTTCGGCATTCTCTCGTTTGGCTCCACGCTCATAACAACTGGGCAGACTAGCGATAACGGCAACATCATAATTATCATTAATGATATCACGATTGGCAATAAGCATTGCAGTGTTATCAAACTCACTCAATTTAATTCCTTTGAGAATTTTAAAAGTAAATGCTTGATAGTACTTGCGAACCGTTTTAGCCTGCTCACGATCCTCGTCAGTAATTTGTGTAGTGTCTGCCAGCAATAACTCTACCAGTTGGCGATTAGATTTTTGATCCATACTAGGATCAGATTCGGACGATACACTCAGTTTAATATACGCACCATTGACTCGTTGGGCCTGACAAGCCGCGGCCCAAACATCATCGGCATTAAAATTAAGAACAGGTTTCTGATATTTAGGCATTACATGCTCCAAAAAGATTCGCTAGAGGGTGAACAGAAATACGGGGTATCGTAACGCTCTTGGTAAGTCTTACCAGTCATCATGTTACGTTTTGTGACAAAAGTCTCATGTGCCTCAACAATGAAACCCAACTTAGTTTTTGACTCAATCACAGCCTTGATGTAGGCTCTAGTGACAGGGGCAAATTCTTGTTTAGTTACAAGACGCTTACCGCCCTTAACACGTTTGTCAGATTTGTACAGTTCCAATGTGTATTCAACTAGTGCAGACATTTCAGCTCCTTTAATCAATCAATACAAGTATTATATACCCAAAACGATTTATTGTCAACCTTTTATTGTTCATTACAATAAAGATATGATCCTACTTGCCGGCAAACTGGATTTCGCATAGACTTCATTATTTGTAATGCTTTTTCACTCATTGGATCAGTCTGTACTTGGGCACAACTTGCTAACATTACAACTAATACTAAAGTACTAACTTTTCTCATATTAGGCTACTTTTCTGAAGTAGCTATAAGGCAAACCCTGAGTAAAACAAAAGTACTCAAAATCACCGTTAGCACCTTCTGCGTCCATCAACCAAGCAATGACTCGTTCACGATTGGTACCGGTGTGCATGAGGTTAGCGACAGTATCCTCAAACTTAGCAATAGCTTGTGCCTCAGCAGTTTTGCGCTGGACCTCAGCCTGCTCAATAGCAGTAGCCAATGAAGCAAACTCTGCTTCAAAGTGTTCTAAAGTCCAGCCTGAAGTGTCAACGCCACGTGGGCGAACGCCATAAGCATCCTTGTACATATCCCAATATGTACATTGAGCCTGCTCTAGTGCAGACATTTCTTCCCAAGATTTTAATTTGTTTGACATTTCGTTTCCTTTTCTTTACTGTCTAAGAGTCTATTATATACCCAAATCCATTTATTGTCAAGTTTTGGATTTCTGAGCACCAACGATTTCCCAATGATTTCCGTCACATTTGACAAAAATCTTACGACCAAAAACTGTCACAAAACCATACTCACCGTCTTGATAGACGTTGACCGGATCAGGGATAATGGTTACTGTACGGGGTGTCTCACAGTAATCCCAACGCCTAGTAGGAAGTTTGTTTTTGAAATACATGTAATTCTGACTACCTGTAACAAAAAGTTTTACCTTCATAACTAGCTCCTTTAATCAATCAATACAAGTATTATATACCCAAACCGATTTATTGTCAAGTTTTGGGTATGTAACATTAAGTATTACCTTTTGTCACAGTATTCAAACAGAATCCACTTAGCACGATTCAGTGCTTGGCGAACATCTTCAATAACCATGAAATCATACGATCCGCCATTGTCGTAAGCAATCATTTCCTGACAATCACTCATCAGGCTAGCTGCCATCATAGCAGGACCGCTATGACGAAAAGTAATACTTTGTTCTACAGCCTCACGCATCTCGGCTTCGGTCACGCCATACATGCGAATGTCACGTTTTTGTCTTTCGCTCAGTGCATCATAAACTTGGGTCATTGATAGCTCCTTTAATGAATCAATACACGTAGTATAGCAGAGTATCCATTTATTGTCAAGTTTTGGGCAAAAAAAAGCCCCGACTAGCGGAGCCTTTTTGAGAACTAAAAGTATTACTTTTTAGTAGTAGTACTTTGATTAACAAAACCGTACATTTTTTCTGCGGCGTCTAGGATTTGTTCTAGACCGGGAAAAACTGGCATTTCAACTTTGCTAACAAGTTCACCTGTAGCAGGATCCTTTGTTGTAGTTAATTCCCAACCAGCAAATTTCATGCTGTATTCTTTTTCTACAAAATCTTTAGCCATTGCAAGAACATCGCTACGAATCTCGTATCCGTTTTTGCTGAATTTTACTTCAGGCATTTTTGGTGTGTAATCTGACATATTGTCTCCTGTGTTTGTGTGTAAATTATATAACTGGTAAGATTGAAAGTCAATCTCGTTTGGGTTTATCTACCCTTTAAACTAGAATCGTTTCTATGTTTTTTAATAGCTTGGATGGCTTCTAAAATGCTTAGAATAAATTTTTTCATAGTACACCTCTAGATATTTTCATGTTGTATTCAACAGTGAGTCGTTCTACGTCACCTGAATGTTGTGGATTACGTTCAGTAATGTATTGTTCTAAACTAGAACCATACGTAGTATTTTTTGAGTTAACAGCAATTTTGTAACCGGCATATGCTAATGCTACAATAAGTAGAGTTGTTAACATCTTACTTAGCCTTTTTACTTGCAGACTTAACAGGTGTAATAGGCATAGTAGGTACAAATTTATTGAAGCCATACGCTGAAACAAGGTCCTTAACAAAGTCTTTCTTTGTAATAAGTGTACCGAAATTCAACATTGTGTCAATGTTTGTATCTAATACTGATTTGGTGTATTCTGTTTGGGCTTCAACAAACTTGGTCATTGTTTCTGCTAGACCTTCGTGTTTAACGAAAGCTGAAACAAATTGTAGTTTACCCTTTTGTACCGCGTCAACGGCATCGTGTGTGAAAGATTGAATCATAATTTTCTCCTATGTGTGTGTATGATTTGAGTTTTTATACAGAACTCATAACTGCTTTACTATTTATGCCTGACTATGTGTTTCTCTAAACTTTTTCATAGCCTTCATTCTAGCAATTAATAATCTGATTCGTACATATTCTGATAATTCGTTACTATCATCATCTTGTACTATTTTGGGGCGCCCGTAAGATCGATGTGCATTTAGTTCATCAGGACCAGCTGGATCGTCTCCCTCATCATCAATATTATTTAGTTGCAGGTTTATCAGTTTTCTTTGCGTCCTTGGGAGAACTTTTGGTGGCGTCTTTCTTAGCCTTTGCTTCTGCGTCTTTGTCAGCTTTCTTCTTGGCTAGTTTCATTTCACTTTTTGGTGCTTCTTTAGCAGGTGCTGCCGGCGCTGTAGCAGTATCTGCGGCAAATGCTGTCAATGCAAATGTTGTTGCAATAATTGCGATAAGTTGTTTCATTTTGAGTTCCTTTATAAAATAATACTCACATATATATAACGCCTTAGCGTTAGTTTCCGTTGACATCAACCGCCACGTCCGGTGCGTCTTACTACACTGCTTCCCCCAAAACCTTTTGTATTGGGTTTCGGACCTTGCTTCTTTGGTGCCTTACCCAAACCAGGGTGAAGTTCATTGTTATTCTTTTTGGCTTCATTAGCCATATTGATAAATGGGTTTTTGCTTTTCTTTTCTTCTGTCATTGTCTTACCTTTATTGATTTTAAATAACTATTTAGGTCACCGTACAAACCAACCATCATAGCTATCTTGCTATCATAGAATCGTATGAACGGTTGTTTATCTTCTTTAGTTTTATTTACCCCTATATAGTAGGGACATTTGATTTTTTTATTCAAATCTAAAATAAAATTATGCCATCCACTATCTATTTTTATGTCAAAATCGTAATTGTAAAATTCTATCTGTGCATGGCGAAAAGCTAAATCTCCCATTTCAGTTAACCTCATCCCACTCTCATTACGCATAGTCATCCACCATTTACTCATGGACTCATCAATAGTCCATGAATTATCGGATGACTGTTTTAGTACAGCCTCAGTTATCAAATACTTAATATTTGGCTTAGTCATCGGGATAAACTTTGGTGCCGTTGTTCATAAACACAACACTAAATTTATCTGATTTAAATTGTGCGTTTAATTTACGACACAGGTTTCTTGCGTGACCGGGATTACTGAAACTGGTTTTCTTATATTTAGGTACACTTTCACTATCATAAGCATGTTGTGCTTTTAGGTTGATTGGTTGTCCGTCATAAAACACTGCCCATATACCAGCGGCTTCTACTATTTGGTCACACTTATATGTTGTCTTATCTACTATCTCTAGTACGACTTTGGGCTGGGTCCTGCTCATAATTTACCATTTATTACCATTCATCACAACCTCTATAACTTCAGGCTGTGTATTTTTTTGCTCACGCTGATCCAGTAAAATTTTTAGAACCTCGTCACGCAAACCTTTTGCATCAGAAATGGGTAATATAACTTCTCTGGCCTGACGACCCTCCATTACACCAATCTTATCAACAAATTTTTTTATATAACTCATACACTATTTATGCTACTATTTGCCTCAGATTCAGATTGAAACGGTCCAATGTACTCATATCGTTGAATAAAGATATATTTAGGACAAAAAATAGTAGTAAATTCAATGCCCTGTTTGATAGAAAACCACCCTGCAACAAAAAAACACTTGCTTTTAGGACTCGTAGTGTATAAGTGTAGTTTCCGCTTAACGTCTAGTACACTGTTATATATACGATTTTTATTAGTTGGGAAGATTGCAAAGGGCGGAGCAGTGTCCTTGGGTTTAGCCTTTGCAAAACTCTCAAACTCTATTTTTTTTGACTTTTCAATTGCTTTGGTACTGGTATACTTTTCAATAGTGTTATTCAACTTTACTTTATATTCACTACCCTCTTGAACTACATTACCTACTTTTTTGTCACCGTCAGTGACTACCCAATATTCACCTTTAATAATAGGTTTAGCGACTAGATTCATTTTTATGTTCCTTTGTTAATTCTGCTACAAACAAGAAGTGTTCGTAGGCTTTTCTAACTGCTGGTACAGTTAATAGTTTATCTGCTTCTATTTGCATTGCCTTAACTGCTTCCTCACACGCTTCTCTAGCACTAGGCCATTGTAGTGCATGTCTTTCGCTTCCGAAGGCTTTGTTCAATGCTTTCCAGCAACGCAATTGTTCTTCTGTTAATTTTGTTTCTTTATTAGTAGGACGCAAATCACTTGCTTTACGCAAAGCCTCACTAATACTATCTTCTGCTACACGGCCGGCTGCAATCATCGGTGCATATGCAGGGTTAACATTAAAGCGGGTACTTTGTCCACCTGGATAGCATATAACAAGGTGAGCCCCTTTAGGAAACGCATCCATAAGTGTTTGGTCGTACTCGGCAACCGGTACATATCTACGACCTACTTTCTTATAAAAAATTGTATTTTCTTTCATTGTAATCTAAATTTCTTCAAGTAATCTTTTACAAAGTCTATATTCTCTGCATCATACACGGGTTTTTCTGGTTCGTCAAGTGAAATATCTATTCCATATTTTTCTTCATACATTTCTACTAAACTATCAATTAACATACCCAACATTTCTTCGTTGAGTCCCTCAATACCGGCTATATTTATTCTAATTTTCTTATCCATTGAGTAATCCTGTATAGGGGTTGTTAAGCCATTTAGCATACGTATCAGATTGTTCACTAATCTTAGTGAGTTCATATCGGCCACAAAATTTCATAAAATGTATGCCCACTTGAGGTGTAGTACTAGTGCGAACACCTGTCCGAATTGATTCGTCAACTAATTGTTTAATCTCTTCGGGTTGTGCAGTCAAATCAATCAACATTTTATTACGTTGATAACAATCACGCACCACTTGTTCTTCTCCATTGTGGTCTACCCAACGTTGCAACATGAAGTTATTCCATTTAAAGCCTTGCTTATCACGATCCTCGTATGCCTCACGAATACCCACACGATTTGCAGAACCCTTTTCCGGAGCACGGGGATATGCAGTGAATACATTGTCGCCGGCGTCACCACGAATGATTTTCTTAAATAGTAAATATTGTGGATCCTCTAAGAGTTTTGGCTGTTTAGTTTTTTTATCTATTATTGGTTTGCCAGTGTCTTTGAGATATCCGTTGAGTGTGATGAGTTCATTTGAGACTCCATTGTACTGGAACACTTTATCAGTAATAAGCTGAACATAATCGGAATCAGTGCTAATAATATAATGCGTATCATTTGGATGTAAGTGAATAAAACGGCCAATTAAATCATCAGCCTCTGCTTGCGGGTGTCTGAGTACACTAACGTTGGTCTTTTCTCTAATAAACGTAGTGAATTTTTCATACGTTTGCCAAAACATCTCTGACTCGGCTTTTTCTTCCTCAGTAACTGACATAGCATCAACGATGCGATTCTTTTTGTAAGGACCGTATACGTCCTTACGCCAGCTTCGCCCCTCCAAGCAAAATACAACATGGTCAATTCCATATCGTTTTACTGCTTGATTAACGCTAGCAAGTGTCAAGTGCAGTGCCATTCCAATTTTTTCTTCTAGCGTGGAACTACGACTAGCAACGTGCCTAGCACGGAAGAAGGTATTTGCAGTGTCTATGAGTGCGTATTTCATGTGTGTATTATATACGTATATTTAGATTTTGTCAAGTCTTTGGTTTACCAAAAGTGTATGCATTCAGAAAATCTTTTTGTCGCTGTGTCTTTAGCATGTGTACGTTCGGGCAAACTGTAGCATGATTAGAAGGGTCATTGTTGTAACGATTACCGTCAATATGGTCAACTTGTAGTGTAGTCTTCCAATCTTCAATAAAATCACCTAGAGTAGCCGTGTCATCGCCGTATTGAGTAATGTAACCCTTAATTGCTTGTTCAAAGCAAATACCTTTACAGGCTTCACAATGGTCTTTTCGAAACAATGAGTTGAGTTGCCCATTGTCGAAAGCAAGGCGCAAGCCTGAAACTAACTTTTTCGGGTCTTTGGTTCCGAACACACCTTTAAGGATATAATCAATACCATCAATCATATCAAATGTATCTTCTGTATAGAATTCTTCTACCAATTTCATTAATTCAGTATCTTGAGGAAGAATAGCAAATGAAGTGGATAGCAAAGAGTAATACGAACATATAAGAGACTTGACCTCATCGGACACTTTCATCTTACGGATGAAGTCAATACCTAATTCATGGTCTCGGAAGAAAGGCAAACGACAAGTACGGGCAACAAACTGCGTGTAACTATTATGAATCTTTTTCTGTGCAGGTACTTTACAAACTACTGCTGTAATTAATCTAGGGATATTTATACCCATTTTACCGGAATCAACTACAACCATTACTAGTGGTCGATTAACATACGCCGGGCTGTTTGCTAACTTAATGCCTTCACTCATGCGTTTGATTGATTGACCATCAAAGTGTTTTTCTTTAGAAGTAGATACAAACAACACCGCATTTATTCGTTTGACAAACGCTTTAACATCTTTCATCACTGCATCAATAGGAATGCCGTTAACTGCATTGTTACGACCTAGACTGATAATTATACCGGGCATCATCTTAGGAATCTTGTCTGAAACAATATCCCATGTTGCTTCCGGAATCAAAAGTTGTTGGTTACGAATCTCGTTTACTTGCCAAGCAAATGTCTTGTAAGCGGCTTCCAATGTTTCATACAAATCTTCACGATTTCCGTGATATTCAAATTTAGTGAATGCATTTGATTCTCTGAATTTTGGCATTGTATCCAATTTCATATATCTGTCTGCACCAACCAAAGTTTTCATTTGCTGAGATTGAGTAGGTGTTGCAGTCAAGTGAATGATTACAGTGCCACTATCCATCATAGCAGTTTGCATATCAAACCACCTAGCCTCAAAGTTTTTATTAAGAGTGCCTTGGTCTTCTTTAGTAGTAGAGGCATCAGGTACACCTAGACCTCGATGTGCCTCATCATTAAAGATTAGGTCCGGCAACGTCAATTCGAACTCATTAGGATTTGCGGGGTCAAAATTCTCATACAGACCATACATGTACTGAGTAGTCATAAAGAAATAGCGAATATCACCTGGTAAATCAATATCGTTTTCCAGTGAGTACTTCAATTGTTTGCTATCGTATACTTTAATTAGTTTGTTACCAATGTAGGTACCATCAAACTTCATCATGCTTTCTAGTGGCTCATCAACACATTCCTGTGAAGGTGCCGCAAAGAAGATATTCTTAATCTTCTTAAAGTTTTGTGCAATAAAAATAGCAGTATAGTTTGTGATAGTAAAACTTTTACCACTACCTGTCGGGGCTTGAACTACAATGGCCTGTTTAGTAGTCGCCTTCATTACTTTAGCAATTGCATCAACAATATTATCTACTAGATATTCTTGTTGCAATGGCTCAATATCGGGAATTGAAATTTCGTCAATCGCTAACGCAACTTCTGTTTTTTGACGCTTCATTATTGTTCCAAAGAGTTGTTAAAGAAGTCTCTATGATACACGACTATGTATATATAGTCAACCGAAATATGTAATACTTTTGTTTATTTTTAACATTAATAAGTTAATTAACTTACTTCTGTACGTCCATTACCCAAATCACGTGTTTTAACTTCTCTCAAGTCCCTGTTAGTAGGATCAGCTTGTTGTTGTTCATACATTTCCAAAACAACATTGCGACATACTTGGTGGAACCATCGGTCAACGATATCACTATCTTTGTCATCCTTACTCATCATGTAACCAGACTTAACCAACCGTGCTACAAAAATTTCATTCCAGTCTAGTTCAAATGCACCACTAGTGATATCATTAGGATCAATATCTAAACTTAAAATATTAACATACGGTTCACCTGCCTTTGTTGCTTTGTCTTTAGCATTTACATCTACCGTAGGTTTCTTTTCTTTAGGCTTGCGTGGTTTCTTTTCCTTAACAGGCTCTACGACTGTTTCTACCGGCTTCTTTTTAAATCTATCAAATAATCCCATTTTCTTTCGCTCTTTCGTATAGTTTGTGACTAGCAAGATTCTTAGCCTTGCTCTCACACATTATGTCAAAATTATCAAGGAATGTCAATGCCCAATCATTAACAGCATCATTCCAGTAATAATCACTATGGGCACGTAATTTCTGTTTACTATGTCCAGATTCGATCAACGCACCATGATCGGGTGCGACAAGTCGGTCATGTGCTCCAAGTACATCTTCCCTACTGACGGAATAATGTAAAGTAGGACGGACACCCCGCCAACTATCAATAACGCTTTTAATCCTGTCCGAATCGGGGCTAATATATTCGCCCTCTCTAATCCAATTGTGATGAATGTCAAGCACAGTTGGGACAATATCAGATAGTGAAAGGCAGTCCATGAGTCCATGTGTATATTCCTCGTTTTCTAATGTAAGTGTGTTTCGTGCCTCAGGTGATAATCTACCGTAAACATCTCTGATACCCTGAGGACCTTTTCTACCAGAAATGTGTACATTACATTTGAAGTCTTGAAATTTCTTGCCATAACCCATCCAACGAATCATATCAGCATGATATTCAAATTCTGTAATACTATTATTTACCACCTCATCACGGTCACTTGCTAAAACTACAAATTGGTCAGGATGAAAACTAAGACGAACATTATTAGCACGTGCAGTTTCGCCTAATGGAGCAAACCACTTAGCAAGTAAATCCTGTGTATTCTGTGATTTCCAAAAGTAGTGATAATCTTTGTGTGTGTAAAAACTTAACATGTCACTAGTTAACCGCAACATACGCAATGATTCAGGAAGATCAGATACTTTTTTGATTAGGTTATGAGTATTAGTAATATTTTGTTTGGCAACATTAATAATCTTTTCTTCTACAATAGTCTGACTATTGCGTTTAGCCCATGCCATAGTGGTACCGCCAGTATTGAGTCCCTCACTACTGACGATTTCACCTTTTTTGTTAATTTCTGCCCACTTGCAAGCAAAGCCAATTCGTTTAGTTGTCATTCGAATATAAAGAGTTCGTTATTAGTTTCCGAAGGTTCAAAGTTCGGGTCTTTAGATAGATAGGTATTTTCATCTGTGTATATAGTAACATACTTATGTTTATTTGTCAAGACCGAACGGATATCGTCAATGCAGATAACACTACGGTTCAATTCTTTTATGTACTCTTTATATTCAATAGTTGTATTTTGTAATACTTTAGCTGTATTACTGTTGGATTGTTTTGGCTCAAAATCTCTAAAACATTCCATCCATTTATGAAGCACACCTGCTTCTGAGTTTTGTGTATCTTGTAATGCACCTTTGTCATACCAAGATTTGGCAGTTGGGTAAGCATGATATGCATCCTTAACATCTTCCGCCATTTCTTTTTTGTTAGTTACAAAGAAAAATCTATCTTGAAAGTTTTTAGTCCAGCGTTGTTTTTCTAAACAAAATGTGGGTAATTGGGTAATCTGTTCATAGAACGCCATACCATAACTCTCTACTAGACTAGGATTAAATGCAACTCTTGCACTTGTCATAAAGTCAACTTTTTCTTTACCAATGATACTCGCCCGAATTTCATAGGGTACACCAATCTTCTTTAATCGTTCTTCAAACTTCTTAGCACCATTTGCACTAGTCATTATCTTAGCAGGTAGTTGTGTTTGTTCAATTAAGTCTAAGTATAGTTCTGGGTTCTTACCTTCTTCCCATCGACCAACAAACAATATACCTTCACGTGGATTGTGATGTTCTTCTAGTAAACCTTTTTCTGTAATAGGAATAGGCAAGTGATAAGATGATTCATCTAGGCTAAGTTGATTATGTTTGCTTTGTGTGCCAACAAAGATATTGGGAGTACTAAGTTGTTGTCGCATCAACACATTGGTATTGTGTAAAAATGGATTCTTTGTATCCTTAAAGATTTGACTTTCTAAATGAGTGTATGCAATTATTTGAATAACATCTTCAAGTCCCATCGTGCTGGCAACTTGTACAGTTTCATATGTGTTACATATAAAAGTGTCGTATAAATTACTACTTAAAGCACGAATTATACTACTCCGAAAATTAGCCATACGTTCATAACAAAACGTATCTCCATACATAAAGATGTTGCTATGTGTAGTGTAGGATAATGAATCGGATGGATAGATTATATTAGCCTTTAGTGACTTAACAAATTCGTTGTCTTTGGGTTCTTTATCAGTAATGATATCGACTTTAATATTATGACTATCCATCAACTCACAAAAACTTTTTGCAAATTGACCAATGCCACCATGAGGTATTAGAGTTTGATAACTGACTAAAAAGCCAATTCGTCTATCATATGTTCTCATTGTTTTAGTTTCCAAATAATATGTTCATGTTTATCATGTCATCACGTTAATATCCATTTAACACCGTAAAACTTGAAATGAAGTTTCGGCCGTTTATAGATTGTAAAACTAAATCAATAGTCTTAACTAAATCATTTACAGTTATAATACTGTTTGTTTTCATAATCATATTGTACTGTTCTTCTGCGTCATTATGTCCTGTAGCGTATCTATTATAAAAATTAGTAGCAACTAAACCCGGCATTAGTGCAATACTTTTACAATCGCTACCGCTGTGATTTATATTCCAGCTAATTTTGTTTAAGGAGTACTTTTCTTCTCCGTATGGGGCTAACCACGGCATTGTGTTTGGTAGGTCAGCAAGCGGTTCTCCTGCTATTGAACTAATATTAATTATAAAATGATTAGAATACCAATGTCGGTGATGCCACAACTTTGCTATTTCAACTTGTTGATAGCCACAATGTGCGTTATTGATAAACAAATCGCATTCGGCTGTTAGTTCAATTATTCTATCAATATTTTCTTTTTTTGCAATGTCAAACCCATTTGTTAAACTAAACCCTTTAACCCCGCATCCCTCAGATGTAAAATAGTCGTACAGTCCTTTACCAATACCACTAGTATGTCCTGTTATTGCTATATTATTAAATTCCACTTAAGTCCCCATTCCTATCTTTTTCTAGTGCAGCCAATTCGTCTATCATATGTTCTCATACTGTGCCTCTAATTTTGGCAATTAAAAATTCATTTTTATCGTAGTAACGATATTCAAATTCAGAATTACCAGGACCAGTCCACATTGCAGTTTGTTTGTATGCATATTCTAACCAAAGTGTTTTACCAGTTATCGCACATCTTTTGGGCCAGATAATAAATTTTAATTTTGTGCCTATGACATGGGATAAAAATCCATCAAGAAAGTATAGATTTTGTATATCTACCTGTTTCATTAAGTCCCCCATTCGTTTTTGAACAGTGGGACTTGGAGTCTGTCACTATATCGCCATCCTTTTTGCATTGCGAGTTCCGCCACATTTCTATTATTAAGAGAGTACACCCGTTCAACACCCCCGCAAGGCATAAGATACACAGGACCTTTAAAACCCTTTTTACGATATTCATTTACTGCTTGCTCCGCTTCTTCTGCATCTTCTTTAGTTGCTACTACAAACTTCAAATAAGTAAATCCAGTATTATAATATTGCACAACAACATCAGGACAAATAGCATCTTCCCAATTTTCACCACTGATACTTAGTTTAGGACTTACACTGAAAGTCAGACAATGTAAGAAACGATGTTTCTTCCATTCGTGCAGAAAGCTAACTAGTTCAGATTCTAATAACTGTGTACCATTAGTTTCAAATGTTATTTCTTGCAATCCACGCATATTGTCATGTGACAACAAGTCTATGTAAGCACGTTGCCAGCCTAATAGCGGCTCACCGCCCGTAATAACCAAATGCTCATCTTTCCAACGACCATGAGGAAGTAAATTGGTAATAGTATCAACAATAGTATTGGTGTCGAGAACAGGACTGAGATGTTTGAAGCGTGGATCCCAACTCGCATAGCTATCACATCCAGTAGATACAAGTGGTAGTGATTTATAAGATTTAAAACTCTCTGCATTTTCTGCAATAATATTTCGTTCAACACTTTTTTCTCCTTTAGGCATTCCAAAGCCATCACATTTAAAGTTACAACCAAACGTGCGTAAGAACACGCTTGGCACACCCATGTAACGACCTTCACCTTGTATACTGTAGAACAGTTCTGATATTTTAAGTTTGCTCATTTTATATTTACCAATGTCTTATCACACCTGCTATAATAAAGCAGTTAGTTATGATATATGTTAACACAATGCAGGTACGAATACAAGCAATACGGTCAGCTTCACTATCCGTACTACCTGCTTTCTCTCCTAAACTCTTAGCCCAAAGTCTCCACATTCTTTTCATTTTTTATCTGTGGATAATAATATGTACAATCACTACGGCGTATGTCCCAACTGCTACCTAGACCGCCTAGATGTTGTAAGGTCCATCTAGCACGGTCATGCGCTTGTGGCACTGCCATAGGCCAGGGAGTATTGTTGCGGCACTGAATGTACTGCTTGAGATAAACATAACTTTGTTCACGTGCCCACATATCAACACCTATGTTTTGAATACCATAGGCCTAGTATTCGTATACGTGAAAAGCGACCAAAACAGTTTACGCAATAAAGTCTTGAAGTAGGCCATTTCATACAAACAAGTCCTCATTCCATTCACGATGACCTTCACGGAATGCCATGTTAGCTTGTGTTTCACGTACTTCAACACGATAGCACCATAGACGTTCTGCTTCACCGTTACCCCACATATCTGGAATATACACTCCATTGACATATTTGTAAAGCATATCGGCTAAACTCTCACAACCGATTCTTGGTAAAATGGTTAGTTTAGCCAATTTCTTTTCTTGTAGCATTTTGAATGTTTCAAGTTCCGGGTCATCTTGTGCTACTAACAATGTGTGGTCAAATTGATCTTCTAATATCTTCTTCAGTTCTTTTAATCCACCATAGTCAGCCGCCCAGTTACGAACATCTAAATCATCTGTTCCGAAATAGAATCGCATACTGAAACTATATCCATGAATCATATTACAATGACTGTCTGCACGCCACTGACGATATGCACATGGAAATGCATCGTGATATTCTTTGGTACTTGTGAATTTATATGAAATACTCGGTTGATTTTGCAACTTGTGTTTTCTTACTGTATCTTCTATTAATGACATTATTTTTCTCCTATGTTAATTATATCATAGGACGCAGAATTTGTATACCGGGATGAGCCCATAAGGCCGGTCATCTTTATTTACCTTTTTTTACTTCTGCTTCCAAAATTCTTTTTCGCAAACTACTGCTACTAAAACTATGGTCACGCCCGTTATAGATAATCTTAATATTTCTTCTTTCACAGATTTCTTTACCACTGAAATTTTTGTCTGCATATTCAACACCCAGAATACGCACATCAATGGGTAGTGTTAATAGAATGTCAGATAAATCCTTTTCTGTATTATAGATAACAATCTCGTCTACTGTGCGTACCGCACTTAAACTAATTTGTCTTTCTACAATACTTTGTATTGGTTCATTCTTTTCTGGTCTATCCCATTGTGCATTGTTTTGTAATCCAGCAATCAAATAATCACAATGGTTCTTTGCTTCACTAAGCATTGCAATATGACCGGCATGTAGTAAGTCAAATTGACTAAAGGTTATACCAATAATCAATCCACGTTCTTTTAGTTCTTTAATCTTATTGAAAATCATCTGTTAGTATTTCTTCTAATTCATCTATGCTAGCACCAATGGTATGATGATAAGTTTTTCCAGCATGTTCATAAACGTCAGTCCAAGTATGTTGGTTGTTAGTGCTAGAAATAGGACCTAATAAAGCAAACACAGTAAGCATATGCTCACGCTCATTTCCTTCTAGTGTTCTTCTCGGCGGACCCATGACCCGGCGAATGAATTTTTTAGCCTCTAGTGCATTCATTATTCAACTCCAAAATGCACTTTAATCTTATCACTATATGAATCATGTGGGAAACTTGTTTCTTCACTTGCAAGTTTGGCACATTCTTTCACAATCAATTCCATTAATCGTTCAATGGCTTCCTGTTCATATGTACCCAACTCATCCCAACAACCATCTGCTATTAGCCCTGATTGATATATCAAGTCATCAAATTTTGGTGTCATTCTTTGCCCTTAATTCTACGCCATATAACATCAAATGTATTTGGATTCAACATAACTTCCCAACCTTTAGGAATTACTTCAGGAAAGAAATGCATCTTACCGTTGCTATGTTTATACCATTTCATTTCTGTCTAGCGATTTGATAGAACTCTGCACGTGCCGCTGGATCAGACTTAAATCCACCGCCCAATCTACTTGTTACAGTAGAACTACCGGTATCTTCTACACCGCGGGACTTAACACAATAGTGTTGTGCGTCAATCATTACCGCAACATCTTCAGTCTCCAGTATAAATTGGAGAGTGTGGAAGATTTGTTCTGTAAGTCGCTCTTGGATTTGAGGGCGTTTGCTGAAATATTCAACAATACGATTAATTTTTGATAATCCGAGGACTCTTTGTTTCGGAACATAAGCCACTGTAGCCAGCCCATCAATAACAACAAAGTGATGTTCGCAATTACTTTGGACGTTAACGTTGCGTTCAACGACCATTTCATTGTAATGCATCTTGTTATCGACAGTCGTACACTTTGGAAATGCTTCATAATCTAAGCCCCAGAAAATTTCATTTACATACATTTTAGCAACACGTTTTGGTGTTTCTATTAAACTATCATCAGCTAAGTCTAAACCTAGAACCTGCATAATATGGCTGAAACTCTTTTCAATCTCAGCAATTTTATCTTTGCGGTCTAATGCTGTTTGAAACGTTGGCGTTTCAACACCCATTTTAACTAAGTGTTCATGTACTTTTAATCCTAATTCAGGATCTGTTTTTGTCTTGTTGTAACTCATTTGATAACCCTCCGTTGTGAGTGCTTTGTTTTGACATTTTGTAACCTTTGTGTTACATCTTTATTTATCATTCGATAGTATAATCTATTTTTTTCATCCAGTCAATAGTAGTTTTAACTATTGTAGTTAAATCACTGTATTGAGGTACCCAATCTGAATTTTTCATAAACTTATTTGGGTTAGCAATTAGCAAGGCCGGATCACCCTCTCGTCTAGGACCAAAATTGTAAGGTACCTTTACTCCAGATATTTTCTCAACTTCTTTAATAATTTCTAAATTACTGTATCCCTTACCAGTACCCAAATTGAAGGGCCTATATGGCTTTTCTTGTGTAGATAACATTTCTACTGATTTAACATGTGCATTTGCAATATCGGTTACGTGCAAATAATCACGCACACATGTACCGTCCTCAGTTTCAAAATCATCACCGTTAATAACTAATCGTTGTTTGGTAATTAAACTAGATACTACTCTGGGTACTAGATGAGTATCGTCTTTGGTATTTCCTAATTCATTATCAGGATCACAACCACATGCATTAAAGTATCTTAGCGCAATAGCTTTAAATCCATGTGCATCGCAATGATCCTTTATAATTTGTTCGCCCATTAATTTACTACGACCGTAAGGGCTGATTGGCTCTTTTCTATCTTTTTCTTTCCAGGGTTTATTATATTCGTCACTGCCATAAATTGCCGCACTACTACTAAAAACAATACCACCTTTCCACTTAGCGTCAGCTAATTGTTGTAGCATTGAATTAGTTTTTGCAACATTGTTATCATAGTATAATCCGGGATTACTCATACTAGGACCAACTAAACTTGTTGCACCTAAATGAATGATAGCTTCTGCTTGTTTGTTTGTAGCACAGAAACTTGCCATTACTTCAAAATCGTCTTTGATTAACTCATCAATATATGTTGTTGCCCCGGGTACAAATACATTTCTATCTATACCTATGACATAATAGCCGGCCTTTTTAAAGGCTTTACAAGTATGACTACCTATAAAACCCAATGCACCTGTAATAATAACTGTTTTCATTCAAACCTCGTAGATATAGCAATAGATAATCTTAAGTCATTGCTTAAGTTGTGTTCAACCGAGTGTATCACATATCCCGGAAATATTAGTAACATTCCGGGTACCGGAGTAATTTTATGATAAGGTAAGATAATAGAGTGTCTATGTGATTTCCATGTAACATCAGTTCTTGCTTGTGGGTCTTGCCATAAGATAGAACCTCTAGGATCATGTAATAATATATCTCCTGACTGAGCAGGAACCAGTATGTAATATACTAATGCAAGCATACAATCAAGGTGATGATGCGGACTATTATTATTTCCGGGCATCATGGGATTTTGTCTACCTGTTACAGTAAAACTTTCTGATAGACCACAGTCTTTAGCAATATCACTAATTATAGGAAGTACTTGTTTTTTTAATGACTGTACTGCATCATTGTTAATGTCAAAATAATCCTGTCCCTGTTTATATTGCCGAGACGCTGATAGAAGGTTATCATTTAAAATTTGATAATCGTCTAACATTGTACTCCACAGTGGGGTAGAGAAAAGATTTATTTTGTTCATTAACTCTTAGCTTCTTTACGTGCAGCCTTCTCAGCAGTAATTTCATTACGGCGTGCTTTGATTTCTTTAGTCATTTCTGCTAGTGCTTTGCGGGCACGTGTACCTGCTGCCGCATTACCGCTTTCAAATTTTTCATTCTCTTTTAGATAATCTTCAAATTTATCTCTAATGTTGTTATGTACTGTCATTTTTTATTTCCTTTTTTGGGTTTACTTTCTACTGAGGCTATTGCCTCTTGAACTTCCTTAAGTAAAGCACCATCATCCCATTCCAATGTTGTCTTACCGTCAGGGTAAGTTGTTACGGTTAGATGATTGCCTTTAACTACAGTAGGTTCTTCTACTTTCTTTTTGCGTGTTGCCATGTTAGTATTTGCTTTCTCTAGTGTGTTTGCGATAATCTGTATCCATACGCAACCATTTTAAACCCTTACCTAATGGCTCCTCAATGATATCACAAATTCTATCAACTGTTTTATCAGTCCAGTCACTAATATTTCCTTGTTTAGTGTGCGGTTGATGTAACATATTGTATAATTTAATAGCCGCATCTTCAACACTCCAGGGTAAATACATTCTGCTTGCATCATTGCTTAGTGTTTCTGGGAAACTTCTATAAGCAGGATAGCAAACATTACATCCTAGTGCATCTGCTTCACTGATTGTATTTGATACCCAATCTTGTAATGCACAATTGAATAGAATACGACTATCATTTAGTATATTGTAGTAGGCGTTTTTATCTAGGTCTTCATAGATTTTAAGACTACCTTCACTACGCATCTTGCGTGTGCGTTCCATGTAACTACTATTGTTACTACGTAGTGGTGCGCCACTTAATACTGCAAACTCTGCACTTCTATTACCGTATCTATTATTGAATTCTTCAATAACATCCATGAAGAAATCAGGTTGCTTTTCTTGATCCCAACGTGCGGTAAATACAATACGAGGTGTACGTTCATTAAATGGTTTAATTTCGGTAACACGTTCACGTACTTCATCTTTACCAAATGCAAGACCTGATATATTATAAATCGGGGCTTCCCAGCCTGCAATTTTCATATGCATTACCATTTCTTCGCTTGATGCAAGAACACCATCTACAAATGAGTCAACCATTTTTTCATAGTGACCCATAAACTTAGACATGCCCCATACATGAACGAAATCATCAGGATCAATGGATTGAGCAAGACAGCGAACATAAATGCGAGGACGATTAACACTGTCGATTTGATTAAGTATATAAGGAAGGCTCTCGATACCGGGTTGAAACATGTCCTCAAAGTAGATAACATCTTCATTGCTTAGTTCCCCTGCTTTCATCATCTTAATCAAATTCATTAGTTGTGACATACCAAAGTATGTACGACCATGTGCATCTAATACTTGACCAGTAACAATTGCTTGGTCATTACTTAATGTTTCACCCGGTACAATAACATAATTAATATCACGGCGTTTAAATACACGCTCGTTCCACTCCGTTAATTGTAATGTATAACGTGCTTTATATGGCTCAAGGCCCATGTAATAAAGTTTACGCATGGTCATATTCTACGTGCATCCTCAGCCCAACTGTCTTTAGGCCATTTACCTGAAAGTTGTTTTTGATGTTGACGATATACGTATGAACGCATGTCGTATAATGTTGTCTCATCATACTTATATCCAAAGTCTACACAAAACTCTTTGTATTTTTCTAGGTCTTCAAAGAGTTGATGAACTTTAGGATTAGGTTGATAATTATGTTTTGCCATTATATTTCCTTTAAATAGCGATTGTAAGATGTGGTTTAGTTGTATTATAGTGAATTGAGCATCCGTTCTCTGCATCTTCTGATACATCAATACGAACCTCCCTGTCTGGATAACGTTCAGCAATAACTTCGTAAAGGTCATCACTAATCATTTCACAGCTTTTATGATTCAATTCAAGTACGCCTTGATACAGTTTCTCAAGCCAACGCTTGAATTGAATAAATTCGATATCCCTGTCATTATGAAAGACTTGAATGCCGATACAAAAGTGAAAAATATGACGATGCGGGCTTCCTAAGAAACTTACATCATATTCATCACCAGTTGCTAGTTTAGGGTCATGTCCGGCTTGAGGATAGCAATGAATGCCCTCACGTTGAAACGTAACCCATATATATCGTTTTGCTTCTTGCTTGATGCGTTGACGTTTTTCAGCCAATGCCATTTGTCGTTGGTCATCCATTTGAGGTATATCTCCTGTTGTGTATTCTTCAATAGTGTCATTATTGATTGATGAAATCAAACCGTTTTTATTCATAGTAATCTTATGCTAATGAAAATAGTTCGTTAAATTTAGTTAATGAATTTACTGTTTTTTTACCACTCATGCCCTGACTACCTGATTGCATTTGTTCCCATAGTTTACTATATTGGTCAATAACGTCGTGGCTAGCTTGTCTAGTTGTTTGCGAGAATACTTCATTAACAACTTTTTGAAATGTAATGCCTGTGTTCTTTTGAATAATCATACCAGGAACTACACCAGTCTCATATCTACGATTAGCCTCTTGTACAGCATAGATATGCTGATAAACATTATGACTTTGTAACAATGTATAACTCAAAGTATCCCAACTTGTTTTAGTTTCTTTGTTATGTTGACCAATGAAGCCATGTCCGCGATAGCACAAGTCCTTCAGTAGTAGTTTATCAGTTACTGGACTATCTGTAAAGAGTTTATGGATGCCGTCAGCCAATACAGCATCACTGAACTTGCGATTATCAGTGGCATAGTCTTTGTTCTCAGCAGTCTTTTCCATACTGTATGACCATTTTTTACCATGGTCAATGCTGTTATTAAAGTATGCTAGACCTTTCGCCGCACTGAAGAATGGGCTTGCACAGTCAAATGTAATTTGTAGTTTTGGATTGTGGTACTTACGAATAGCTTTCTGAATATCAGTAAACAATACTGCATACTCAAGTATTGACACACCTAAACAGTGAATTAGGTCATGCTTACCTTCTACTAGTAATCCATCATAAATGATATCAACCATTCTACGCAATGTTAGGTGAATATCAACTTTAGTTTGTCCACCGAATGCCCAACCATTGAAATGATTATCTGGGTATATGTTTGGATCGCAATACTTTTTCATTTCATCATACCATTTATCACTATCGGTATGAGTGCGACCTTGTAATACATTTAGAAACTTACATTCACCAGAACGATTGTTAATAAAATATTCGTTATTGATATGAGTAGCAACAATGGCATCGTCAACATTTCTAATGCCATGTACACTATTACCGTTCTTATCTTTAAGATGGAAAGTAGTTTCAGATTGACTAGGAATATCTAAACACATACCATAATCCATATATGTGTCCATCCACTTCAATACTGCTTTACGTTTAATCATTGCTTTGGGGCAATTAGGATCTTTCCAATCAGCTGGCCATTGACCTTTTAAAATCTGAAATCCACCACTGTCACCTAACATGAATGTACCTTTTTCACGTTTGCGAATGATACTTTCATTATGGTCATCTTTAGTTGTATCTAAGTTAGCATGACCGGCAGAGTATAGGCCCCACTTGTAATAGTAGAGACCTTCTTTACTGTTTAAGAAATTTAGTTTTTCAACATCACCGTTAAAGGCTGCAGGGATTCGTGCTAAATCAAAGTAAGGTTCACCCTCACGTTGTTTACCTAAGCCACTAATATAAAAACTACTGACGGCGGGTAAGAACAATGCCCATTCAGGGTTATGTTGATTAGATAAGTTCGCTTGTTCCATTAACTTCCCATCATTTCTACTGGCTCATTGCCGGGGCTTTTCAATAATGTCTGAACCATTTTGATTTGATCCTGTTTAATTTTAACTTGTTCAACTAGGTCTTTAATAGTAGGATTAGTTTGTGCAAGATTTTCAAGTTCTAATTCTTCACTACGTTTAGTTTTTGCCCACTTTATTACCTCTATTATATCTTGATCCAAAGTCACTGTAGAGTAACTGCTGGGTAGCGACTGCCAACCTGTGCCATTAAACACTTCTAAGTCTGTGTTGTGAACACGTATCATTCCCTGGATAGGGTTATTGGCATTGGGACTGATATAGGGTAGGGATGTATTACCCCCACTTACTGTAACTCCGCATGTGCCTGTCAGTCCCTTAATCATTTTGTCTTAGCTGGCAATAGATATTGATAAACTGCAAGACCACTATCAACTGTAATCTCAGTAGCACCTTGGTCATTGATGCGATATTTCTTATCACCAGGTAAACTAAGAATACTCATTAC
>Ga0114978_10000799_pt1 | contig 26332 bp, 20 predicted proteins | sample S_140212_EF_Meta_FD_87027 | JGI IMG/M metagenome (GOLD analysis project Ga0114978, IMG submission 87027) | Freshwater microbial communities from Lake Simoncouche, Canada to study carbon cycling - S_140212_EF_MetaG | ecosystem: Environmental > Aquatic > Freshwater > Lake | place: Lake...
CGTGGCTTTCTATCAACACGCACGTCAGAACCGACTGCAGGCCGTCGACCTTCAGTTACGTGAGATGATGGCAAAGCACATGGGGGCGGTGAATGACCTCGTTCCGGGTAACAATAGCCCGCGCACGCCCCCGCCGAGCACCAATGGCCGGCCGCGGAATCAGGACACACCGGCGCAACGCCAAGCCAAGGGAGAGAGTGCCCTCGCGGCCTTGGCCAAGGAGAAGACTTGGGTCTTCGCTGCCGACATGGTTGGGCCAGTCCAATTTCAGACTCCATTGGCACCCGTTGAGCCCGCCCTGGTCGATCGCTGCCGTGAAGAGATTTTTGATGAGACCGAAGGCGCGGCGAAGGGCCGCCCGCCCGTCAACCTGATGGTCTCTTTCTTGGGGCAACGCATGCTGGTCCACCGCCCACCGGGTCAGATGATGGTGGTCTTTGGCACCGATACGCACGCCCTCGAGGCTGAACTTCATCTGCTAGGCTGGAAGCTCGCCCTCGGTGGCGTCATCCTTGTGGTGTTAGGCGGTAGTATCGGCTGGATTCTCGCCGGGCGTTCGTTACGCCCCATTGACCGCATCGCCGCTGATGCTGAGGGCATCGCGGCGGGGGATTACGAACGTAAGATTGACGCGGAGGACACCGAGAGCGAATTAGGCCGTCTGGCAGTCGTCTTGAATGACACCTTTGGAAAGATGAACGAAGCCCGTAACCGGGTGACGCAGTTCACGGCTGATGCCTCACACGAGCTCCGCACGCCGCTCACGGTCATCCTTTCCGATAGCCAGAGCGCCCTTCGCCAAGAACGGACGCCAGAGGAATATCGACAGGCCCTGGAGACGATCAAACACGCCGCCCTCCGCATGAAGACTATTTCGGATGGGCTCTTAGAATTGGCCCACGGCGACTTGGCACAGCCAGTGGAAAAATCTCCTTGCGATCTCGCCGACCTCGCCGATGAAGCCGTGGCGCTGCTGGCCCGCCTTTCCCGCGAGAAGGGTGCCACCTTGGAGGCGAAGCTCGAAGGGGTCTCGGTTCTGGCTGATCCGGCGCGTCTGGGCCGAGTCATTCTGAATCTCGTGATGAACGCCATCCTCCACAATGCCGCTGGCGTGCGCGTGGTCGTTACGACGGGCCTCGTAGAGGGGCAGGCGGAGTTATGTGTGTCCGACAATGGCCGCGGTATCCCCGCCGAGAGCCTAGAGCATATCTTTGAACGCTTTCGCCGTATCGACCCAGAGGGCTCGCGTCATACCGAAGGCGCGGGTCTTGGCCTGGCCATCGTCAAGCAGGCCGTAGAGGCCCATGGCGGCACGATCGCTGTCACCAGCGAAGTCGACCGCGGGACGACCTTCCGCGTGCGTCTGCCGGTGGCGGTCTGAGGCCGAGCCTTAGACCGTTGCCAAGATGCGGGCCTTGATCTCGGCGATGGGCATCGCGTTGAGGAGGACCGGCGAGAGGCGATTCTCGTTAATCTTCGGCAAGGCTGTGAGGTGCTCGCTGAGCACCAAGGTGCGGTTCGCGGCGACTTCGTCGACGCGGTCGACTGGCGTGAAGCGCGGGGCGGACTTGAGCACTTCGGGGTTCGAACGGATGAGTTCGCCGATGGCCACTACGGCGTCAGCAAAGCGATCGAGTTCGTCCTTCGTGTAGGATTCCGTCGGCTCAATCATGAGGCCGAAGACTTCGGGGAAGGCGACGGTCGGGGCGTGGAAACCGAAGTCGAGGAAGAGCTTGCCGACGCGGGAGATGATGTTCGCGCGCGGGATACCGGCGGCTTCGATGCGCTTAAAGTCTTCTTCTGTGAGCGTGAGGATGAACTCGTGCATCCGTGGGACGCCATCGGCGGCCGTCGGCAGGGAGGGGAACTGCTTACCCAAGCGGTTGAAGAGGTAGCGGCTGGCGAGGACGGACATCGCGGACATGCGCTGGACGCCGGCGTGGCCGAGGCGGAGAAGGTAGGAGTAGACGCGCACCTTATGCGCGAAGTTACCCCAGTGGCGGTGGAAGGAACCAATGCTGTGCTTCGGTCGAACCGGCACGAACCGATCGCCGTGTTTCTCAATCTGATAGCCGGGGAGGAAATAGACCAGACGGGCGGATACGCCGACGATGCCGTCGCCCGGGCCGCCGCCGCCGTGCGGGACGGTCCAGGTCTTGTGCAGGTTATTGTGCACAGCGTCGACGCCGAGCTGGTCGAGGTTCACCCAGCCAGCGATGGCGTTCATATTAGCGCCGTCCATGTAAACGAGGCCGCCCGCGCGGTGCACGGCGTCGGCCATGCGCTTGAAGTCGGTTTCGAAGACGCCCGAGGTGTTTGGGTTGGTCACCATCATGCCAGCGACGCGGTCACCGTATTGCGCAATCTTCGCATCGAAGTCGGCTTGGTCGACGCGGCCATCGGGCGCCGACTTGAGGATGACGATACCGGAAGGTGCACCGTCCGCACGCTGGCGGTTGACGAAGCCGGCGGTTGTGGCCGTGGCGAAGTTTGTGCCGTGGGCCGAAGACGGAATGAGCATGATGTCGCGGTGGGCCTGACCGTGGTGGCGGTGGTAGGCCTGGAAGAGTTTGAGCCCCACGAGCTCGCCTTGGGCACCTGCGACGGGCTGAGTGGTCAGGCCCGGTAGGCCTGTGATGGCCTGCATCCATTGCTGAATCTGCCAGAGGAGTTCCAACGAGCCCTGGGCATCTTCGACGGGGGCTTGCGGGTGCAGAGCGGTGAAGCCCGGCAGGCCAGCGGCCCAGTCGTTGATGTGTGGGTTATACTTCATCGTGCACGAACCGAGCGGGAAGCAGCCGGTATCGGGCGAGACGTTGAGTTCGCCGAGCTTAGTGTAGTAGGCCTTGAGTTCGGCTAACGGGAAGGACGGGAGACCCACCGCGCCGGAGCGCAGGAGGTGTGCCGGCACGGCGGGTAGCGCGGCGGACCCAGTAGCCTTGCCATAGAGGCCTTCGAAGAAGGCGACGAGACGGTCGGCATCGGCGTCGGTCTGGATGTCACTGAACGAAATCTTGAGCAGCGCGCAGTTGCAGGGCGTACGTCCGGTGATGTCGACCCCGAGGTGCAGGCCAGCATTGCGGCCCTTGGCGAGCACGGCCGCGGCAGGTTCCGGTAGCATCAGGCTGAACTCGTTCCAGAAAGCCTGCTGAGCGTAGCAGACCTTGAGGCCGGGGATAGTGTGCAGCTGGGCGGCCACGCGGTGCGCTCGGTCACGTCCGGCGCTGCAGCTGGCGGCCATGCCGGCTTCGCCGCGCGCGAGGATGGCGGCGCCGGCGATGGTGGCGATGAAGGCCTGGTTGGAGCAGATGTTGGACGTGGCCTTGTCCTTGCGGATGTGTTGCTCGCGGGTGGCCATGACCATGACGATGCAATCGCGGCCGGCGTTATCCTTGGCCTTGCCGACAAAACGACCCGGCGTTTCGCGGACTTCGTTCTTCCGTTCGGCGTTGTGGCGGACGGCGAAGATCCCGAGGCCGGGTCCGCCGAAGTTGGCACCGATGGCGAGGTGCTGACCTTCTCCGACCAGAATGTCGGCGCCTTGGCGGCCATAGTTGGCTGGGGCCTTAAGGCCGCCGGTGGCGAGGAGCATCGGGTCGATGACCGCAATCGACTTCACGCCAGCGTCAGCGCAAGCGTCGGCGAGTTCATCGGTGTCCTCAACGAGGCCAAGGTTGTTGACCTGCGGGAAGATGACTGCGGCGACCTTACCGCCGAGCTCTGCGACGCGGGCCTTGATGGCAGCGCCCCGGATGCGGCCGGTTTCTTCTTCGGGCGCGAGGAACTCAAGCTTCACCGAGGTCTCAGCACAGTGGGTGCGGAGGACGTCGAGGTCGCCAGGGAAGAGGTTCGCCGCGACGAGGACGGTATCGGCCTCGGACATGCGGACGGCGCAGACGGCGGCTTCGAAGAGCGCGCTGGCGCGGTCGTAGAGGGAGGAGTTGACGGCTTCGAAGCCGGTGAGTTGGGCGAGGGTGGACTGGTAGATCCAGTGCGTGATGAGCGTGCCCTGGGAGCGCTCAGGCTGGTAGGGCGTGTAGGAGGTTGTGAGGTTACGGATCGAGCAGACGTGACTGACAATCTCGTGCGTACGGTAGACCTGGAGCCCGTCGCCGAGGAAGCCCGTCTTGGCGTCATTGCGCCGGGAGAGGGCGAGCATGCGGTCAGCAAGCGCAGCGTATTCGAGTTCGTCCGGGAGATTGAGCTGCCCCGGGAACTTCACGTCACCCGCGATGTGCTGGTACATGTCGCTGAGCTTTGTGGAGCCGACCGCTTGGAACATCGCTTGGATATCCGCTTCGCTCGCCGGGATGTAGTGCCGGGAGAGTTCGCGTAAGATTTTGGAAGGATCGTAGGGCAGTTGGGCCATGAGAGACTGGTTCTGTTTTGAAGGGGGGAGACGCCCCCGCAACCGTCCACCGTGGAGTGGTCGGGGTATTAGCGGAAGATGGTTTTCCCATTAGACGAAGCCACCACGGTTCTGGCCTTGTGAATAAGTCTTCATGGGCGTTTGCCATCATTACCCACAGGGTAATCGTCGTATCGATGACCCGCCAGCAACGAGCCGATTATGTCGCCCGCAAACTGGCGAAGTTATACCCAGCCACGCCGATTCCATTGGACCATACGGATGCGTTTACACTCCTAGTGGCGGTCGTGCTGTCGGCCCAGTGCACGGACAAGAAGGTCAATGAGGTGACTCCGGCCTTATTCGCGGTTGCCGGAACACCTGCCAAGTTGGCGGCGATGCCGGTGGAGAAGGTCCTTGGCCTCATCCGGCAGCTTGGCCTAGCGCCCCAGAAGTCCAAGGCTCTCGTGGGATTGGCAAAACTGATTATGTCGAAGCATGCCGGTCAGGTACCGCGGACCTTCGAGGAACTCGAGGAGTTGCCGGGCGTTGGACATAAGACCGCGTCGGTCGTGATGGCGCAGGCCTTCGGTGTGCCGGCTTTCCCCGTGGATACGCACATCCATCGCTTGGCTAAACGTTGGAAACTCAGCCCGGGCAAATCGGTCGAACAGGTTGAACGCGACCTCAAGAAAGTCTTCCCGGAAGACTCATGGAACCAACTTCACCTCCGCATTATTTTCTACGGACGTGAGCACTGCACGGCCCGCGGCTGCGACGGGAAGATTTGCGGGATTTGTGCTAAGTTACGCGAAGGGTAGGGGACAGAGTCGAGGACAGAGTCGAGGACAGAGTACAGAGTACAGAGTACAGAGTACGGAGAACGGATTACGGAGTGCGGAGTGCGGAGTACGGAGTGCGGAGAACGGAGAACAGATTACAGAGTACGGAGAACGGAGGACGGAGGACAGAGGACAGAGGACAGAGGACAGAGTACGGAGTACAGAGTATGGAGAACAGAGTACAGATTATGGCTGAAGTGGCTGAGTGGATGGTTTCTTTGGATTAGTCCGTTCATCTTCCTTCTGCTTGCGGTAGTGAATCAGCCCGCCGATGAGTCGCCCGACTAGGGATGACTGAAGTTGGAGCCTTTCGGCATCCTCTTTCGAAAGGAGCTGGGTGGAAAAGCAGACATCAATTTGGGATTCGAGTTCACACAGGGATCCGCGGGCAATGAAGAGAAAACGGAGCGAATCCTTGTTGGAGCCGCGGGCGTTGCCTTCCGCAATATTGGATGGTATAGAAATCGCCGCCCTCCGTATCTGATCGGCTAGGCCGCGATCGATGACGTGCCTTCTCGCGGTACAGGTTTGGTAGGTTAGCACGGCTAGCGTCTGCGCCTCGTGCCAAGCTTTCAGTTTGCGGTGGCTGGGGCCGTTGGCTGGTTCGAGCATCACGCTGAAGATACCCCTTTGTTTCCGCCACGCTATAACCCAGAATGCCTACGAAAAGTCTGGGGGATAATTCAGTAAATCGTCAGGCCGTAATCTCTAGGCAGGCCTACCCCGTCCTTGCGACAGCCCTCTGGACTCGACCCAGCACTCGACCCTGCACTCTGTACTCCGTCCTCCTACTTCACCAACTCCTCGTGCTTGGTACGGAACTCATCCGACCACGCGGCGGGTTGGTGTGAGATGCCATCCATGCGACAAATAGTGCGGGAGGCCTTGGCGTAAAGGATGGCGTGATCGGGGCTCCGGAACTCGACATCCACCGTCAGGCCGGCCGCACGGACTTTGCGGACACTGAGAATGAGCTTCACGTCGCACTCTGGGCGGATGGCGACGAGGTAGTGCAGGTCGATATCGCGGACTACCACGTAGACATCTGGCGCCACTGCGGGGTCGATGGTATCTTTGCCCATCAAAGCGATGAACATGACCTTCTGCGCGCGTTCCATCATGAGCACGTAGTGCGAGTGATGGAGGATCCCGAGCCCGTCGGTCTGGTCGAACCAGGTCCGGATGGTCACGTGAAAAGTCTTATCAGGCTGGAGTCCGTCGGCGGGCATGGGGAACAGGGATGGGACGAAAGCCGACGGGAGCAAGCGAACGTATTATTTCGTGCGCAAGGTCACCGCGAGGCGGTCGAGTTCGGTCCACGTATCGACGGCAGGCTTCAGCCCGAGGTCGCGCTGGGCGGCGGAGACATCAAACCAATGGTCCTTGGCCAGCTCGACCGCAACGAAGCGCGTCATGGGTGGCTCGCCCTTGAGCGGAAGGATGGTCCAAAGGGCTTCCATGACCGAACCGATTACGTAGGCACGGCGCAGGGGGATCTGCTTCGTGATGGGCGGGAGCCCTGCCCCCACAACGAGGCGGTTGATAAACTCCCAGAGGTTCACGGGTTCGCCTTGCGAGAGGAAGTACGCCTTCCCGTTGGCGCGGCCGGCGAGGAGGGCATCCAACGCGCTGAGATGGGCATTTGCGGCGGTGTCCACGTGGGTGACGTCGACGCGGTTGGTGCCGTCACCGACGATGCGCAACTTGCCGGCACGGGCGCGGTCTAAGACGCGCGGGAAGAGATGATGATCGCCGGGGCCCCAGATGAGGTGCGGACGGAGCGCACAGACTTTCAAGGTATCCGAGGCGGCCTCGAGCGCCCGGCGTTCGGCGGTCGCCTTGGTTTCGGCGTAGGCACAGAGAAATTCGGTGCCGTAAGGCAGGGACTCGTCGGCCCCGCGGAAGGACTCGCCGTTAAAGACCACGCTCGGGGTACTCGTATAGACCAGGGCCTTCACGCCGTGCTCGCGGCAGGCCTGCACGACTGTCTCGGTGCCCGTGATATTACTGCGGACGTAGTCGTCCCATGCCCCCCACACGCCGGCCTTGGCCGCGACATGGAAGACGTAGTCGCAGCCCTGGACGGCGGCCGTCAGCGCGGTGGCATCCGCGAGGTCGCCACGGTGGAACGTCACCCGCGGTGCTAGGTCGGCGGCAAGGTCCGAGCGTCCATACACGCGCACGGCGTAGCCGCGAGCGAGGCAACGTTCGACCACGGCCCGGCCGAGGAAGCCGTTGCCACCAGTGACAAGGACGGTGGGAGGGTTCATGCGCGGGTACGGGCCGTCCATTCCTTGGATAGCTGCAGGCGGTGAATCTTGGCGTTGTGACGGACGTCCACGGGCAATTTCTTTTGAAAGAAAATATGCTGGATGGCGGCGGCCTGCGAGTGGTTGGCCGCTTGAGTGCGGAGGGACTCGATGAATTTCTCGCGTTCACCGGTATTCGTCGGGAAGTAGCCTTCCTTGGGTTCTACAACGAGGGCAGGAACCATCGGAGCTTTATTGCCGAGTCCGATGAGTGCACAGCGCGCGACTTGGGGGTGCGCTCGAAAGGCTGGCTCGAGCGCTTCGGTGTAGAGGTCGCCTTGCGCAGTCCTGACCTTCTCCGTGCGTCGCCCGAAGAAACGTAGCAAGCCGTCCGCCCCGATGGCACCGAGGTCGCCCATCCGATGCCAGACGCGTTCGCTGTCGGCAATTTTCGCCAGGGCTGTCGCAGCGGGGAGGCCATCGTAGGCCCGGGTAACGCTCGGTCCGGTGACGATGATTTCGCCTATCTCGCCAGGCGTGCAGGGCGTCGTCTCCGCTAAAGTAAGCAGGGGCCCTTCCGTTTCGCGGATGATACGAATTTCCACACCGGCGACGGCCCGGCCAACGCACGTGCCACCGCCTTGGCGGGCCGTGTCTCGTTGGGTGGCGAGTAGCTCCTTGGCCTCAATCGTACTTACGGGCAAGCACTCCGTCGCGCCGTAGGGCGTATGAATCTGCGCTTGTGGAGCGATGCGTAGTAATTGCTCCAATAATCGATCTGGCACGGGTGCGCCGGCGATCAACACGCGCCGCAGGTGGGGCAAGGTGAGGCGTCTTTGGTCGCAGTGGTCGGCGATGCGCGCCCAGATGGCCGGAGAGCCGAAAGAATTCGTTACGCGCTCGGAAATCAGCGCGGCTACGATGGGGGCCGGGTCGGCAGAGGCTGGCTTGGTCGGGTTGAGAAGCGGCGTGACCGTCGTCATGCCCAGCGCCGGGTTAAACAGCGCGAACATCGGTAGCATCGGCATATCTACCTCGCCGGGTTGGATGCCATAGGTCGAGCGGACTAACTCAATCTGGGCGTCAAACATCCCATGCGTGTAGGCGACGCCCTTGGGCGCACCCGTCGAGCCAGATGTAAACAAGATCGCCGCAGAATCATACGCGGACATCGCGGCCAGCGGCCGTGGTTCCGTGGACGTGGCCTGCGCGAGCTGTGCGCGCCAGTGGCGATCGCCGACGGTGACCCGGTGTTCGAGGCTCTGGAAGGCTGCGAACGGTAGGAGGCTGAGCCAGTGAGCCGTGCGAACGGCGACCAGCGCGGTTGGTCGGGCGTGGCGGACGCAGTTTAAGTAACTCTGGAAGCCCATGCCTGGGTCGATGGCTACCGCGACGGCGCCGAGCTTGAGCAGCCCAAACATGCAGACGATGAGGTCATGGCCGGGACGGACCGCTAGGAGGACGCGCGTGCCTTGGGCGATGCCTTGCGCGTGGAAGACCCGTGCAGCCGCATCGCTTTCTTGGTCGAGCTGCTGAAAGGTACGCTGCGCATGGACGACCCGCCCTTGGGGGCTCACCGACAGCGGCGAAAGCGTAGCCGTCAAGTCCGGCGTCTGGGTGGCGGCGGCGCGGAGGTGTCGGGCGACGTTGCGGCCAGGGTCGTGCATTTTGCCTACAAACGAAGAAGCCCCGTTTCCGGGGCTTCTGCAAGGTCTCTTGTGAGGTTTAGTAGTCGGTAATCGTGATCGCACCCCAGAGGAGGACGATACGGTCGCCCGAGGACGTCCGGCGGCTGTAGAACTCGTTAGTGCTCACGCGAACCGTGGCGTTATTGTTCGCCGAGTAGGAACCAGGCTCGGTCCGGACGATGCCGAGGAAATTGTGGCTCGGTTCGAGGGAGACCGCCTTACCGTGGTTCGCGGTGTCGTAAGTGTTGCATCCGACCAGACCGGCGGAGGCGATGAGGGTGGCAAGGGCGAGCTGCTTCATGGTTGGGGGTGTGTTTATTTGGGAGAGGGGGGAAGGGGTGACAAGCCAGAAACCTCAGCCGGTTACCCACAGGTGCCAGGCTTGGACCAATTCGGGTCCGCGAAAGAACCAAATTGCACCCGCAATCGCTAGGCTAGGCACAAACGGGACGTGGCTATCGGTCTCTTTTTTGGTGAAAACCGCGATTACCATCGGGAATTTGAGCAACACGCCGATGACCGCTCCCCCAAAGAGGCAGAAGACCGCCCCTTGCCAACCGCAGAAGGCCCCGACCCCGGCACAGAGGATAATGTCGGCTTCGCCCATGGCTTCTTGGCCCATCAGGATACCCCCAATTGTCCGAATCCACCAGACGAGGGCCGTCCCCACGGCGATACCGATCAGCGAGTCGCCGGCCGCTTGGAGGCGGTTGATGACTTCCAGCGCTGCTCCGGTTTCTCCCTGAAGGGAGGGAACTAGAATGGAGAAAAGCAGGCCGAGGCCGACGAGGGCTAGGTTCGGGGCGTCGGGGACCATCATGTCATCGAGGTCGCAGCCGGCCAAGACGATGAGCAGTGGCAGGAAGACGGCGGCGATGGCTGCCTTGAGCGGAGGCAACGTCAGGATGGCCACCGCAAAGAGGACGGCCGTGAGGAGCTCAATAATCGGGTAGCGGACGGAAATCGAAGCCCCACAGCAGCGGGCCTTGCCGCGTAAGGCGAGCCAGCCGAAGAGCGGCAGGTTTAGCCACCACGGGATTGGTTGGCCGCAGGCGCAACGGGAAGCGGGCGTGACGACCGATTCTTCTTTGGGCAGGCGATGAATGCAGACGTTAAGGAAACTTCCGATGCAGGCGCCCACCGCCCCAGCACAGACCGCGGAGACCGCGGGATGCAAAGCGATGAAGATTTGGGCGTCGACGAGGGTCATGGGGTTACGGGGGGCTCGCCAAGGGCGGCGCGCATCGGGGCGGCAGGAGGCATGATGCCCGTCCAGAGGAGGAAGGCGAGCGCTCCTTGCCAGCGGAGCATCGAGCGGCCATCGCAACCGTCGACACCACGGGCGGCGGCATCCTGCAGGAGTTGCGATTGGTGGGGACCGTAGGTCGTATCGAACACGAACTGACCCGGGCGGAGTAGCTCGGCGGATAGCGGTGAAATGTCGCTGGGTTTTAGTCCGAGCGTGGTGCAGTTGACGATGACCGCATCCGCGGGGAGGCTTGCGCTATCACCTGCGCGGACACGTGCGTCGGCGAGGGCGGCAGCGAGAGCCGTGCCTTTGGCGACATCGCGATTGACGATGTGGAGTTCACTGCAACCGGCGGCGAGGCAGGCCGCAGCGACTGCGCGGGCCGCACCACCGGCGCCGAGCAGGCGGACGGGACGGCCCGAGATCCCGTGGCTAGAGTGCTCACGGAGGGCTTCGAGGAAACCTTGGCCGTCGGTGGTATGGCCCGCCCAGCCCTGTGCGGTGGGCACGAGCGTATTCACCGATTCGGCGCGCCGGGCTTCGTCCGAGAGTTCCGTCACCAGGGTAAGGGCTGAGATCTTATGCGGCACCGTTAAGTTGAGGCCGGCGAAGCTAAGTTCGCGTAGTCTTAGTAAGGCCGCGGGTAGTTCGGCGGCGGTAATATGCAGGCGCAGGTAATGAAGCGCCGCGAGGGTCGGGTGCGTTGGCCGTAAGGCCGCGAGGGCGGCGTTATGCATCGCTGGGCTTAATGAATGCGCGATGGGGTCGCCGAGGACGCCCAGGGACGGGTGCGGGAACGTCCGGGCGCGGAGGTCCGCCAGCGTTAAGGTGTCAGGCGCGCTCATCGATTTTCTCGAGGGCGTGGACGATGCCGACAAAGAGGCGGCTACTTCGGTCGTCGCCTTGGGCTTCGAATTGCGAGACTAAGTTGCGGCAGCAGCGAGCGATCGTCTGGAGCGAGGTCACTGGCTGCAGGAAGGCTTCGTCCGCCGGTAGTTGGTTGTCGAGTAGCAGCAGTTGGACTTCGGCCCGCGTCCGAAAGGCGCCGCCCTCGTAGCAATCAATGTAGAGCGGTTCCTTGCCGCGGAAGACCCCGACCATAAAGCGACCAGGCAAGCCGACCGGCTCGACCGGCAGTCCGAGGCGTCGCGCGACGAGGAGGAAGATGAGGCAGAGTGAAATCGGGATACCGCGGCGTTCGGCGAGGACGTGGGAGAGCAGGGAGGACTCGGGCGTCGCGAACGATTGCTGGGAACCGCGATAGCCTTCTTCGCCATAGAGAACGCGGCAGAGCAGGCGACATTTGGCGCGAACGTCTAAGGGTTCGGCGATGAGCTCGCGGGTGCGGGCGCAAAGCTGATCGAGCTTTTCTTTGTAGGCCCCATCGGCGAGCTTCGGATTCTGGATACGTTCAAGGAGGAGGCAGGCCTCCTCGAGGTCGATGTCGCCGGCTTGGAGGTACTGGATGAGCGCCAGGGCAGCGGACTCTGGCGTCCGGAGCTCCATGAGCAGCGCTAGCGCGTAAGGCCCGAGGGTTTGGTTCTTACTTAACTGTTGCAGCCAAAGGAGCCCTTCGGTGCCCGCCGCCTGCACGCCCTTGAGCACGGCTTTACGCACGACTGGGGAGGGGTCGTCCATGAGCCGTTCTAAGGCGGCCAGCTGCGCATCACGCGTCATCTGTCTTCTATGATGGCCAGACCCGCCGGGAGCAACAAGGGACTCCGCGGGTGGGCGTTTCTGCGACAACTCGTCGCGTCCGTGACGGCCTGTCGCGGCGAAGCCACCGTCCAGCCGTTTTTACCCCTTATTTATATTAATTTTCGGTCGTCGTGGCTTGGAACGCTTCGTGCAGTATAGCAGCCAACATGAGTTCCCCCTTCGGAAACCTGACTGATAAAACTAACGAAGCCCTCCAGCTCGCCTTGAGCGAGACGGTGCAGCGTCGCCATTCGCAGATCGAACCCGCACACCTGCTCTTCGCCTTGATGTCACAAGAGGGCGGGGTGGTGCCGACGGTCTTTCGGCGGGCGGCGAAGGATGACCAAGCCTTGGCTTCGGTGTTGGCAGGTGTCCTCGCCCGCTTTCCTAAATTAAACCAAGCCCCCAGTCAGCCTGGTCTCTCCGGTGAAGCCCACGAGGTTTTACTGAAGGCCAAGGAAGAAGCCACGGCAATGAAGGACGACTATGTCTCCGCCGAGCACGTACTGCTCGCGCTCTCCGAGTCCGCCTCCTTGCGCGCGGCTTTTGCTGGTATCGATTTCGGCCGAACGAATATCCTCGGTGCGCTCAAGGCCGTGCGCGGTTCGCAGCGCGTGACGACCTCTAACCCGGAGGCGACCTACGAGGCCCTTTCCAAGTATGGCATGGACCTGACGGCCCGCGCCCGCACGGGCAAGATGGACCCCGTGATCGGCCGCGACGAAGAGATCCGCCGAGTCATCCGCATCCTTTCTCGCCGCACCAAGAATAACCCTGTCCTCATTGGTGAACCTGGGGTCGGCAAGACCGCCGTGGTCGAGGGCCTCGCGCAGCGTATCGTCAACGGCGACGTCCCCGAGGGCCTTCGCGATAAGGTTATCTTCTCCTTGGATATGGGAGCATTGCTCGCTGGGGCCAAGTATCGCGGGGAATTTGAAGAACGTCTTAAAGCCGTCCTTGCCGAGGTAAAGTCCGCCGAAGGTGGCATCCTGCTCTTCATCGACGAGATGCATACGCTGGTCGGCGCTGGTAAGGCCGAAGGGGCGATTGATGCCGCCAACCTGTTGAAGCCCATGCTCGCCCGCGGTGAGCTCCATTGTATCGGTGCGACGACCCTGGATGAGTTTCGCGAACACGTGGAAAAGGATGCCGCCCTCGAGCGCCGTTTCCAACAAGTGCTGGTCGAGCCGCCGAGCGTGCCTGACACCGTCTCCATCCTCCGCGGCTTGCGCGAGCGTTTCGAGGTCCACCACGGCGTACGTATCGAAGACGCGGCCTTAGTCGAGGCGGCGGTGCTTTCCGATCGCTACATCACCTCCCGCTTCCTGCCGGACAAGGCCATCGACCTCATCGACGAAGCCTGTGCCCAGATTCGGACGGAAATCGACAGCGTTCCCGCTGAACTCGATGTCCTTAATCGCCGGGTGCTTCAGCTCGAGGTGGAGGAATCCGCTTTAAAGAATGAGAAGGACGATGGCTCCAAAGCGCGGCTCGCTGTGCTCCGCAAGGAACTCGCGGAAGCCCGCGAATCACAGCGGACCGTCCGTGGGCGCTGGGAGTCCGATAAGGCTTCCGTGACGAAGGTCCGCACCGCCCGCGAGCAGCTCGACGCCGCCCGTCGTGAGATGACGGAAGCAGAACGCAAGGGTGACCTTAACGCGATGGCGGCGCTTCGCCACGGCCGCATTCCGCAACTTGAGAAGGACGTCGCCACTTTGGAAAAGGGGGCGAAGTCAGGCACGGGCCTTTTCCGGGAAACCGTGACTCCGGAAGAAGTCGCTGAAGTCGTCGCCCGCTGGACGGGCGTGCCGGTGTCGCGCCTGCTCTCGGGTGAGCGCGAAAAGCTCCTCCAGCTTGCGAATAGCCTCAGAGCGCGCGTCGTCGGTCAGGAAGAGGCCGTCTTGGCCGTCGCCGATGCGGTACAGCGTTCCCGCGCGGGCGTGCAGGATCCACGTCGTCCAGTCGGCTCGTTCCTCTTCCTCGGGCCGACGGGCGTCGGCAAGACCGAGCTCGCCAAGGCCCTAGCGCTGGAACTCTTCGATAGCGAGAAGTCGATGGTCCGCCTCGACATGTCCGAGTATATGGAGAAGCACTCCGTCTCGCGTCTCGTTGGCGCCCCTCCTGGCTACGTCGGCCATGAAGAAGGCGGTCAGCTCACCGAAGCGATTCGTCGGCATCCCTACACCGTGGTCCTCCTCGATGAAGTCGAGAAGGCTCACCCCGATGTCTTTAATATCCTCCTCCAGGTACTCGACGACGGTCGGCTCACTGATTCGCAGGGCCGCACGGTCGATTGCCGTAATGCCATCTTCATCATGACCTCGAACATCGGTAGCCGGCACATCGCCAGCGGGGCCGGCCTCGGCGAGATCAGTGAGAATGTCCGTGAAGCCGTCATGACGGACCTACGCGCCCACTTCCGCCCGGAGTTCCTCAACCGCGTCGACGACATCGTCCTCTTTAAGCCACTGGGCCTTGCGGAGGTCGCCGCTATCGCCGGCCTCCTGATGCGGGGCCTCAATGACCGTTTGGCCAGTAAGCGCATCCAGCTCATCCTCACGCCGGAGGTCCTTCGCTGGCTCGCCGACCGTGGTCTCGACCCCGTGTATGGGGCTCGTCCGCTCCGTCGCTTCATTCAGCGTGAGATTGAAACACCCCTGGCTCGCCAACTCCTGGCCGGCACCGTCCTCGACGGGTCGCTCGTCCGCGTCTCTTTGACCAAGGATGGGGTGGCTTTCGAGTCTCAGCCCGGAGGGTTTTCGGGTTGAAGTAGACGGGCGGCCGATGAATCCTTCGGCCATGACAGTCACGCGCATTCGTTGTGGGGTAGCCGGCACGGGATCCCTCGGCCAGCACCACGCCCGCATCTACTCAACCCTTCCAGGCGCCGAACTCGCTGGAATCTATGAGCCCGACGACCAGCGAGCGGCCGAAATCTGTGCGCGGCATCATTGTGCCCGCTTTGCGACCTTGGACGACATGGCCGCCGCCTGCGATGCCGTCAGTGTCGTCGTCCCAACTAACTACCACGCCGCCTTGGCGATTCCCTTACTGGAGAAGGGCTGCCACCTCCTTGTTGAAAAGCCCTTGTGCGTCACCCTCGAGGAGGCCGAGCAGATCTTGGCTGCGGCCCGCAAGGCCGACCGCATCGTACAGGTTGGGCACATCGAGCACTATAACCCCGTGATGTCTTACCTCGAGAAAGCCGTCACTGACGCGCGTTATATCACCGCGGAGCGCCTCGCACCTTTCACCCCGCGTGGCACTGAAGTGGGTGTCGTCTTGGACCTCATGATCCATGACATCGGGATCGTCCTGCAACTGGCCAATTCCGAAGTGGAGAAGATTGACGCTGTGGGCGTCTCCGTCGTCACCAAGACGGAGGATATCGCCAACGCCCGCCTCGCCTTCCGCAATGGCTGCGTCGCCAACCTCAGCGCCAGCCGCGTCTCGCAGAAGAAGAACCGCGAGATTCGTGTCTTCCAGACGGGTGGTTACGCCTCTATCGACTTCATGGGTCAGAAGGGCCACACCGTGCGCGTTGATCCGACGGTCGAAGGCGGCTTCGCCAAGGAAGAGATTCCCATCGAGAAGGCCGAGCCCCTGGCCGTTGAGCTCGGGTCGTTTGTGGCCTGTGTCCGCGAGCGTAAGAGCCCGAAAGTCAGCGGCGAGCTTGGCCGGAACGCCCTCGAGGTTGCCTTGCGTATCACTGAGCAAATCCGCGCCGGCATGGCTCGTCGATGAGCGCCTTCCCGTCCATCCCGGCGGCCTTTGAGCGGCCCCGCACGGGCGGGATCGATGTCCTCTTTGTGGCAGGAGAGCATTCCGGGGACCAGCATGCTGCTAAGGCCATCCAGGATTTACTGAAGCACCGTCCCGACCTGCGCGTGGCGGCCTTCGGCGGTCCGCGCATGCAGGCGGCAGGGGCACAGCTGCTGTTCGATATGACCGGCTTCTCCGCCGTCGGTATCGTCGAGGTCCTCTCGGCTTATCCTTTTTACCGGCGCCTCTTTGCTCGGATGACTGCTTGGTCGCTGCAGTGGAAGCCCAAGCTCGTGGTCCTCGTCGATTACCCGGGGCTCAACCTGCGCTTGGCGAACGAACTCCGCTTGGCCGGGCTCTCCCGGGCGGGCGGTGGCGAGACAGCGGTTATTCAGTATGTGAGTCCGCAGCTATGGGCATGGAAGCCGAAGCGCCGCTTCACCATGGCCCGCGACTTGGATGCCGTCGGGACGATTTTCCCGTTCGAGCCTGCGGTCTATGCCGACACCAAGTTGGACGCGCGTTTTGTCGGCCATCCCTTTGCGGAAGCCGACCACGTTCCGGCGTTGAGCTATGACCCCGACGGCCCGGTGCTGCTCCTGCCTGGTAGTCGCCCCAAGCCCGTCCGGAAAATCTTCCCAGCCCTCATCGAGGCCTTCGCTCGTTTCCGTCGCGACCACCCGAAGCGTCGCGCCCTCGTCTTACACACCGGCGGGGAAGTGCATGCGGAGCTTTATCGACTGTGTGCTGAATACGGTGAAGAAGCCAAAGGCATTGACCTGCGGCCCGTCTCCGATGGTCCGGTCGCTGGCTGTGCCGCGCTCGTCAGTTCGGGCACGATGTCGCTGTCGGTCGCGCTCGCGGGGATTCCTGGGGCCGTTGTGTATCGGGCGAATCCTCTAACCTGGATTATCGGACGTCGCCTGATCGCGGGCCGTGTCGATCATCTCGGTATCGCGAACATCCTCTTGAAACGTCCGGCTTGGCCTGAATACCTACAGTCTGCCTGTGAGCCGCAGGCCCTCGCACACCGCCTGTCCGCCTGTGTCGACGATGGCGAAGCCCGGCAGCAAGCTGCGACGGATGCCCGTGAACTCATGAGCCTCTTGTCGGCTACGGCGGGTTCCACCCCGGCCGAATGGATGGCCAGCTTCTTGTCACGGTGAGTGGCTCCTTGCGCATCGCTGTCCTCGGTTGCGGCTATGTTGGCACGGCCTTTGCGCTGCAGGCCCTGGCCCGTGGGCATACCGTTCTCGGCGTGGTCCGCTCGGAGGAATCCTGTGCTCGGTTGCGGGCACTGGGCATTTCCGCACAGGCGTGCGACCTGCAATCGGATGATTGGTCGGCGCTCCCGACGGCCTTTGATGTCGTCGTCTACGCCGCCAGCACTGGGGGGGCGGGGGTGGACGCCTATGCGCGGACCTATGATCTCGGCGTGAAGCGTGCGCTGGCTTGGGCCAGCGGGGTGAGTGCGCGGCATTTTATTTTCACGAGTTCAACGGGCGTCTATCGTCAGGACGATGGGAGCGTCGTCACCGAAGTCAGTGAAGTCGGTGGCACCCCGACGGCGGATGCGATGCTCGCTGGCGAGCGCGCGGTTCTCACGTCGGGCATCGCGCAAGCGACGGTTCTGCGTTTCGGTGGCCTCTATGGACCAGGCCGTCATTACCTCCTCGATCAACTCAAGCGTGGAGAGAATGTGATCGGCGGACGCGTAGACCATTTCATTAACTACCTGCATCGAGAGGACGCCGCTGGCGCGATTTTGGCCGCTGCTGAAATTGAGACACGCGGGGCGCACCTCTATAACGTCACCGACGGCCACCCTGTGACCAAGGCGGACTTAGCCGTGTGGATTTCTGCCCAACTGCATTTGCCTGCGCCCATCTTCGATGCCGAAGCCCCGGCGGGGCCACGGATGCGCCGCAGTGGTCAAATCCAGCCCAGCCGGATTATCGATGCGAGCTTGATTCGGCGCGAATTGCTTTGGAAGCCGAGTTTTGCTAAGGTTTTTGAGGGTTTTAGTGACTTTTTGAGCTAAACCGCTGAAACCCATGTGTCAGCCGTGTGGCAGGGTCTTCACCTGTTCGCCACGGTTTTGTCACAATAGGGTGCGATAGTCCTCTCGCACATCGCACCCAAAACCTATGAACAATACCCTGAAGACCATGCTCGTCGCGGCCGCAGCCCTCACCGCTGTATCTGCACAAGCTCAAGACAAGGCCACGCTCGACCTCCTCGTGAAGAAGGGCGTGATCTCCGCTGAAGAACGCGCCAAGACCCTCGACGAAGCCGCCAAGGCGCGCTCGTCTGCTGGTCTGAACAAGATCTTCGCTAAAGAAGACGCCACCAAGCGTATCACCTTCTCTGGTCGTATCCAGACTCAGTATGAGTCCATCGGCGGTTCCACCACCAGCAACGCTGGTGTCGAAACCCAAGCCATTGATGTGAGCAACACCTTCATGCGCCGCCTCTACCTCGGTTTCAAGGCCGACATGGGCGAAGGCATCTCCGCTGAAGTCGTGAATAACTTCGCGGATAACACCCTCGATAAGGCAATCTTCACCGCCGAGAACACCTACGGTACCTTCGTCCTCGGTTACCAGAAGGTTCAGTGGGGTCTCGAAGAGAACACCTCTTCCTCCAAGCTCCTCACCGTCGAGCGCTCTGCTTCGAACCGCTTCTGGAACGAAGCCGTCAGCTCCTCCTCCCTCGGTCGCCTCGGCTTTGGCGCCCGTCACGCCGGTCTCCACTACTCGAACAAGTTCGTCGTCGATGCCGCCCAGACCCTCGAGTACGGCGCTGCCGTTGCGAATGCCTCCCAGGGCCAGGCCAATAACTCGGGTAACGACATCGGTACCTACGCTAACCTGATCTACACCTACAAGATCACCGACACCAATAAGCACTCGTTCGGTCTCAACTGGGCTTCGGCTCGCGACACCCGCACTGCTGCTGGCACTGGTATCAGCACGGGCGTTAACGCGGCCACGATCTCGGGCTTCAACCCGTACATCAAGTCCCAGTTCGACAAGCTGATTGTTCAGGCTGAGATGATCGCCACGACTAACGAAGCGGTCACCGGTAGCACCCCGAGCCTCATCGAACGTAAGCCCGAAGGCTTCACGGTCCTCGCTGCTTATAAGCTCACCGACCAAATCGAAGGCGTCGTCCGCTACTCGCAGCTCGACACCGACGGCCAAGGTGCGACCTTCGGTGGTCTCTACCGCAACGGTACCAACGTCTCCGGCGTCTACAACAAGTTCGACAGCGTCTACGTCGGCGTGAACTACTACTTCGTCGACCACAACGCGAAGATCATGTTCGGTTACGAAAATGCTAAGGCTACCGAGTTGATGTCCGCTATCGGCGGCACGAAGGGCACCGGCAAGGCTGATGCGGATATCTTCCGCCTCCAGGCTCAGGTTCTGTTCTAAATCCTAGGATTTAGGCTTCATAGCACGAGGGCCGGCAGGGATGCCGGCCCTCTTTCTTTGGGGGAGTCCCCCAAGGGTAGGCCGGACGCTTTAGCGTCCGGCTTATTTTATGTTTAGTGATAATAGATGCTGCCCGATCTGCAGTTGCGTGCTGCTGGCCGAGGTGCGATAGAACGGAAAGGCCGCGAGCAGAAGGTTGGGTGGCCTGAATCCCTCGTTAGTAGGGAGATGCGCGCATGACCTGACTGCGGCTTCAGCACGTGAGCTAGCCTTCTCTTGGACGGCTACATTCAGCCTAGCTGCCCGCAGGAGGGGCTCAACCAAAGGGCAATCGCGCGTGGGGGGCCATGTAGTTTCAGGGGCAAGCAGGAGTATCCTCGGCGCACTAGCCACAACTTGTAGGCGGCTGGCTGGCACGTGGGACGCCTTGGGAACACGACCTAGGTTTGCCCCGTCTAAGCCGTCTTAGGGCCACGCTGGAAGGCTCAGCCAACAAAAAGGCCCGGCGGGTGCCGGGCCTTCGTGGGGAAGTCTGTTTAAAGACTTAGAGCGGGCGGTGGTCGGGAGTGGAACCCGAGCCAATCTCGCGGGAGCGAGCCTTGAGGCGGTTATTCTCTTCGGTCAGGGAAGCGAAAGTCTTTTCGATTTCAGCCATCTTGGAGTTGGCTTCGCGGAGGGCAGAAGAGGCAACTTCCAGGTCGGCTTCCGCCTTCTTGGACTTCGCGTTGGCATCACGCACTTCGGAACCATCGCGGAGCTTGGCGACTTCGGCGGTGAGTTCGTTCACGCGGGCAGCGGACTCAGAGCGAGCCTTTTCGAGCTCAGCAATCTTCGTGGTGTTCTTGGCGAGGGCGTCCTTGGCAGCGGCGTAGTCTTCATCGGTCTTCTTGTGGGCGTCGGCAGCAGCGGTGACCTTGATACCAGCGGCTTCAGCATCTTTCAAGGCGTTCCTAGCCTTCACTTCAGCGGCGGCGGCATTGCGCTCGGAGGTGGTCACTTTGTCGCGGGCGGCACGGACTTGTTCGCGGGTTTCTTCCTGAACCTTGGCGAGCTCGGTGCGGATGTCGTTTTCGGTCACGACGCAGACGATCGCAACGCCGGCAAGGGCGGCGGAGACCAAGCTGAGGATGATGGTGGTGGGCTTCATAGGATTCTGTTGCCTACAGGAATTGCCTTAAAAAGCCCTTGGGTCAAGAACCTAGGCAATGCCGCCCGCCCGCTGGGGGCTTACGACAGGCGGTTTTTGTAGTCCGCGTAGCCGAAACGGCGAATAACCTGTGTTTGCCCGACGGCGGGGTCGAAGGTGGCAATGGCCGGCAGGGGGACGCCGTTAAAGGTGGTATTCTTCACGAAAGTGTAGTGCGACATGTCCATGAAGACGAGGCGCTGGCCGATTTTGAGCGGTTCCGCGAAGGAGTAGTCACCGATGATGTCGCCCGCCAAACAGGTGACGCTACCGAGACGGTAGGTGTGGGCTAGTTTGCCCGGCAAGTCGCCGTCGAGGATGTCTGCACGGTAGGGCATCTCCAAGGTGTCAGGCATGTGACAAGTGGCGGAGACATCGATGATCGCGATGTCGACGCCGTTATGGACGAGGTCGAGGACCGTGCCCACGAGGACGCCGGTACCGATGCCGATGGCTTCGCCAGGTTCAAGGTAGACTTGAATGTGTTGTCCCCAGCGGGCGCGGAAGTCGGTGATGACTTTGACGAGCAGGTCGAGGTCGTAGCCGGGACGGGTGATGTGGTGGCCGCCGCCGAAGTTCACCCACTTTAGGTGCGGGATGAATTCGCCGAACTTACTCTCGAAGGCCGCAACCGTGCGTTGCAAGACGTCGGCCCCTTGCTGGCACATCGTGTGGAAGTGGAGGCCTTCCAGTCCGTCGAGGTCGCTCACGTCCGTAATCTCAGAGCGCAGTGTGCCGAGGCGAGAACCGCTCGCACAGGGATTATAGAGTTCTACTTCAACCTCGGCGTGCTCAGGATTGACTCGGAGGCCGAAGGAGATCTTGCGTTTGGCCGCCTGGGCCGCGGCACGGTAGCGCTTCCATTGCGACAGCGAATTGAAGGACATGTGGTCGGCCACGCGCAAGAGCTGCGCAAACTCTTCGTCCTTGAAAGCCGGTGAATAGGCGTGGACCTCGCCGCCGAATTCCTCGCGGCCCAGCAGTGCTTCGTGGATCCCGCTCGCCGTGGTGCCTACGAGGTATTCCGAAATCAGCTTGGCCTCGCTGAACTGTGCGAAGCCCTTGAGCGCGAGGAGCACCCTAGCACCTGAACGGTCCATGACTGAACGGAGGATGCGCAGGTTGCTTTCCAGGAGGCCGCGGTGGAGGACGTGACAGGGGCTCGGCACCTGCGAGAGATCAACTTGGCGGAAGGCGGCAGTGAGGGCGTCGTTTTCGTGCACGCATTTACGCTGTTGGCGCAGAGAGTTGGGGCAAATAAAAAGCCCGCCGAATGGCGGGCTTTGTTTGGGTAGGTCGGCGCTTAGACCGGCAGCTCTTGGATCTGCCAAGGCAGGCCGCGCTTGTTCAATTCTTCCATGAACGGATCCGGGTCGCACTCTTCCATGTTCCAGACGCCTGGTTTGAGCCACTTGCCCGTGGCGAGCATCGCGCCGCCGATGGCCGCCGGGACGCCAGTGGTGTAACTGATGGCCTGCGACTTGACCTCAGCGTAGCACTCCTGGTGGTCGCAGACATTGTAGATGAAGACCTTGCGCGGTTTGCCGTCCTTGAGGCCGGTGATTTCGCAGCCGATGCAGGTCTTGCCCTTGGTGCGCGGGCCCAGTGAGGCCGGGTCGGGCAGGAGCGCCTTAAGGAACTGGATGGGGACAATCTGGTGGCCGTGGAATTCAATCGGGTCGATGCGCGTCAGGCCAACGTTCTGGAGCACCCGCAGGTGATTCAGGTAGTTGTCGGAGAAGGTCATGAAGAAGCGGATGCGCTTCAGGCCCTTGATATTTTGGGCGAGGGACTCGAGTTCCTCGTGGAAGAGGAGGTAGCTGGGCTTAGGGCCGAGGACTGGGTAATTATAGTCTACCCGGAGTTTCGGGTCGAGGGGTTCGGTTTCTTTCCATTCGCCATTTTCCCAATAGCGTCCGCGCTGCGTGATTTCGCGGATGTTGATCTCGGGGTTGAAATTAGTCGCGAACGGGTAGCCGTGGTCGCCGGCGTTGGCGTCCATGATGTCGATGGTCTCGATGGTGTCGAATAGGTGCTTTTGGGCGTAGGCACAGAAGACATTGGTCACGCCGGGGTCGAAGCCCGAGCCAAGCAGGGCGGTGAGGCCGGCCTTTTCGAAGCGCTCGCGGTAGGCCCACTGCCAGGAGTATTCGAATTTGGCGAGGTGCGGGGGCTCGTAGTTGGCGGTGTCGACGTAGTGGATGCCAGCGTGGAGGCAGGCGTCCATCAAGGGGAGGTCTTGATAGGGTAGGGCGACGTTGATGAGCAGGTCAGCGCCGAAGGACTTGATGAGGGCCACCGTGGCCTTGACGTCATCCGCATCGACGGTCGCCGTGCGGATCGTCCGGCCCGTCGCGTTCTTCACGTCGGCGGCGATAGCCTTGCACTTGTTTTCGTTGCGGGAGGCTAGCATGACCTCGGAAAAGGCCTCGGGGTGCATCGCGCACTTGTGGGTCACGACGTTGCCGACGCCGCCGGCACCGATAATCAGGACTTTTTTGCTCATAGGGTGAGATGATTTCTGTCCACAAGCGGGGGAGGGGAAAGGAAAAAGGATGCACAAACCGGTGAACAAGCCGTGACGGCCAGCGCCAGCCCCGAGGGGTCCGTGAAACGGAACCCTTTTGGCTGGCGGGATGGACGGGACTCGAACCCGCGACCTCCTACGTGACAGGCAGGCGCTCTAACCAACTGAGCTACCACCCCGGACAGCCAAAAGGAAGGTGAACAAAGCCCCCTGACCCCCCGGCTGTCAAACGGAAAACCTCGGCAATTATCCCCGAATTTGGCCAGTACCCACGACTTCGAACTTCCAGGTCGTTAATTCCCTGATTCCCATCGGTCCGCGGGCGTGTAGACGGTCCGTGCTGATGCCGACTTCGGCGCCAAAGCCAAACTCGCCGCCATCGGTGAACCGGGTGCTGGCGTTCCAGTAGACGCAGGCACTGTCGATTTGGGCCAGGAAGGAGCGGGCGGCGGTTTCGTCGGCCGTGATGATGGCGTCCGAATGGTGCGAGCCACAGGTCTCGATGTGCGTGACCGCCTCGGCTAAGCCGGCGACGACTTTGACGTTCAGGACGAGTGCTAAGTGTTCGGTCCGGAAATCTGCCTCGGTGGCAGGGCTGGCCGTCGGGATGAGTGCACACGTGCGGGGGCACCCACGGATTTCGGTCTGCTGCGTTGCCATTGCGCGGCCGACGATGGGTAAAAAACGGGCCGCGACCGCGGCATCGACGAGTAAGGTCTCGGCGGCATTGCAGGCGCTCGGACGCTGGCACTTCGCGTTGACGATGATGGCTTCCGCCATGGCTAGGTCGGCGGCGGCGTGGACGTAGACGTGACAGATACCCGCATCGTGCTTGATGACGGGGACCTTCGCGGAATTCACCACCGCTTCGATCAGACCAGGGCCGCCCCGCGGGACGATGATGTCGACAATCCCGCGCAGGGAGCCGAGGGCTGGAACGGCTTCACGGTCCGTGAAAGGCAGTAGCGTGACGGCTTCCGTCGGCAGGCCCGCAGCCGCGAGTCCAGCCGCGAAGGCTTGAGCGAGCGCTAGGTTGGTGTGGAGTGCCTCACTGCCACCGCGCAGGATACAGGCATTACCAGACTTCAGGCACAGCGCGGCGGCGTCTACGGTGACGTTGGGGCGCGATTCAAAGATGATGGCGACGAGCCCGATGGGCACGCGGCGACGGATGATTTTCAGCCCGTTCGGTCGGTCCCACGCTTCGGTGACTTCACCGACGGGGTCGGGCAGCTTGGCCACGTCTTCGCAGGCGACGGCAATCGCTTCGAGGCGTCCGTGGTCGAGGCGAAGGCGGTCGGTCATCGCCGGCGCTAGGCCTTTGGCTTGGGCGGCGGCGAGGTCTTGCGCGTTGGCGGCGAGGATGGCGGGCTCAGCGGCGCGGAGGGCTTGCGCGGCGGCGCGGAGGGCTTGGTCGCGGGTCGCCGTCGAAGAGAGGGCTACGGCGCGCGAAGCTGCCTTGGCCGCCCGGGCCAGAGCCGTTACGCGCTGTAGCAAGTCACTCATCGCAGGGAGAAGCGCGTCCCGAGTTTTTTGCCGGCGGCGATTTCCAGGAGGACGTTGGCTTTACGGCCGTGCGCGATGATGGTGTCCACGCCCCCTTCGGCGGCGATTTCCGCGGCCTGTAATTTTGTCACCATGCCACCGACGTTACGTTCGGAGCCAGCGCCTCCCGCGAGGCCGCGGATGGCGTCATCGATCTTCGTGACCTTCGGGATTCGGTCACCCGTGCCGTCGGATTTCGTCATGAGTCCATCGACCCCCGAGAGGATGATGAGCAAGTCGGCGCCGACGAGTGCGGCAACGTGTGCGGAGAGTCGGTCGTTGTCGCCTACGCGGATTTCTTCGTCCGCGATGGCGTCGTTCTCGTTGATGATCGGGACGAACCGCTTGCGCTTAAGGAGGAGATCGAGGGTGGCGCGGGCATTACGCGTGCAGGCACGGCTATCGAGGTCCCAATACGTCAGGAGCATCTGCGAGCCAAGCAGCCCATGGCGGGCGAAGTGTCGACCGTAGACAGACATCAACTCGGGTTGGCCGACCGTGGCGCAGGCTTGCAGCTCGCGGGCGTCCTTCGGGCGCTTCTCCAGGTTCATGGCCGTCATCCCGGCGGAGACGGCACCGGAGGAGACCACGACGACCTCGATGCCCTTCTTCATCAGGCCGGCGACTTGGTCGGCGATGCGACCAATCTGGACGCGATCGACCTTGCCGTCCTTGCGGGTGAGCAGACCAGAACCGAGTTTGATGACCCAACGTTTTGCCATAAGAGTGGAAGCGAACCTAACGGACGGAATCCGTCGATGTCCAGCGTCAGAGTGCGGCGCCGTCCCTGCTTGGCGGGGTCAGGCCTGCGGCCAGCCAGCCTTTATCCGAGAGAACGCGCCCCTGGGGGGTGCGGGTCACATAGCCTTCCTGCACGAGGAACGGTTCATGGACCTCTTCGAGCGTGTGGGCGTCTTCGCCGATGGAAGCCCCGATGCTGCTTAGTCCCACTGGGCCGCCGTTATGTTTCTGGGCCATGGCGCGGAGGAAACGGTGATCCATGTCGTCGAGTCCATGTTGGTCGATCTCGAGTAGCTCGAGGGCGGCGGCCGTGACGGCGGCATCGGCCTTACCGGCGGCGCGTTCGAGTGCGTAGTCGCGCGTGAAGCGCAGTAGGTTATTAACGATACGGGGCGTGCCGCGGGCGCGGCGGGCGACTTCTTCGGCGCCCCCTTGATCGAGGTCAAGGTTGAGCAACTTCGCATTGCGGGCGACAATCGTCAGGAGCTGTTCGCGGGTGTAGTAATCCAGGCGCGTCTGCAGGGTGAAGCGGCTGCGTAATGGGGCGGTCAGTAGGCCAGTGCGTGTGGTGGCACCGACCAACGTAAACTTCGGTAGGTCGAGACGGACGCTGCGGGCGTTAGGCCCTTGATCGATCATGATATCGATGCGGAAGTCCTCCATCGCGGAGTAGAGGAACTCTTCGACCGTCTTCGGAATCCGATGAATCTCATCGATGAAGAGCAGCTCGCCTTCTTGTAGGCTGGTGAGCAGGCCGGCGAGGTCGGAGGCCTTTTCGACGACGGGTCCAGAAGTCACGCGAATGGGCCGGCCCATTTCTTCAGCGAGGATCATCGCCAGTGTCGTCTTGCCGAGGCCGGGCGGGCCGTGGAGCAGGATGTGGTCGAGCGTGCGCCCTTCGCGGCGGGCAGCCCCGACCATCACGCGGAGGCGTTCGACCGTGCGGGGTTGGCCAACGAAATCGGCGAGGGAAGGGGGGCGCAGTGCTTGATCGAGCGGGCGGTTGGGCGCGCTCACCGCGGCCTTGCCGGCGGCGGGTTGGGTCGATTCTGCATCATCC
>Ga0114978_10000800_pt1 | contig 26305 bp, 16 predicted proteins | sample S_140212_EF_Meta_FD_87027 | JGI IMG/M metagenome (GOLD analysis project Ga0114978, IMG submission 87027) | Freshwater microbial communities from Lake Simoncouche, Canada to study carbon cycling - S_140212_EF_MetaG | ecosystem: Environmental > Aquatic > Freshwater > Lake | place: Lake...
AGAAGAGGCCCTTGCCATTTTTCGTAAATAAAATCCCTGAAAAAATCGTTCGACTCAAACTTCACCCCTTTATCGTCGTTGATATTGTCAAAATCCACAAATGGCTCGTCAATTTTCCAACGAATTTGTTCAACGTCGATACTCATGTTGTGGTAGTCGTCATTGAACGCTGTTCGCATCAATCCTTCATCACCCCGGTTAATGATTAATCGATTGTCTTTAAACACAAACGAAACCTGAACGGCAGGATGACTTATATTTTTACCACTATCTAGGTACAATGTAAATTCAGTATTTGGGGAGTTTGCCACCCCTTTTGCAATTCTGAAACCTGTACTTTTTAAAGTAACCTTCTTTTTGCCTTTATAAAAAATATCAATGAATGATGGTTTATTGTCTACCGTTTGCGTATTGATTACTCCTCCGTTCATTGAAAATCCACCTCTAAAAAACGACTCGGACCCAACAATACCGCGAACCAATAAATTATTATTGAAGGACGTAAACTTAGGGTAGCCACCAGTTTTCACAGTATTTGAATCAAGCGAAAACATGAGTTTATCCGAGAATTTCCCTAAAATTGGTTCTTTAAAATATTTTGTATAAATGAGAGAAACTGTATCAATTTGGTATTCAGCCTTATTGAAATTTATGGTGTACTTGCCAAATTTGATGAGTGTTTTGTCTTCGGGGATGGCTCTTGAAAAGTCGGTATTGCCGTATTTTCCTTCCCAAATTGCAGTTCCCGGAAAATAAATACCCTTTGTTTTTGTAATGATTAATTTGTCGCTCAATGATTTACACGTCAAAGTAATTTCGCCAAAATCGATGGCTATTTTACCTTTAACAAGTTTAATATCATAATTATTGGTATCGACGTACCAACGTTTATTTTCATTGATAAAAAGCGTTTTAGATGAAAATAATTGTTCGGTAGTTTTTAGAAACTCAAGATAATCTTCTGAGGAATTGGCCAAAATTGTTTTTGCAATACCCTGCCATTGCGAAAGTGTTTTATCAGGCATTTTTCTCTCAAGAAAACGGGTAATTGTACCATAAAACAATTTGAAATAAGGCAAAACTTGCATTTGATCGGTTAGCATTTGATTCGAAACCTGCATCATAAATTTTTGCTGAGTTGGCGTAAACTTACCATTTAGCCAATTCTCTTTGAAAATTGCAAAATCTCTTAATGTTTCTTTGTCATCAACCCCTTTAAAAAGGTCTTCTAATTCCTTCATGAAAATAGTAGGATCAGAATTAAAACTGCGTATTTGAGAAAAAGCAGCATTGCTGAGTGCCAAAAGCACCAATAAGAAAAACAATTTTAATTTAATCATAGAAAAACTCCTAAGAGAAACGTAAAAATACAATAAAGTATTGTACTCAAAAAGAAAGAACCTTTATTTTATTGCTTTGATGATATCAAAGAAATCGCGTGCTTTCAATGCTGCGCCTCCAATTAAACCACCATCGATGTTCTTTTGAGAAAACAATTCCGAGGCATTGTCAGGCTTCACACTTCCACCATAAAGGATAGAAACTTCTTCTGAAATAGCTTCACCGAATTTTTCTGTAAGCAAAGAGCGAATAAATGCATGCACTTCTTCTGCTTGTTCTGAACTTGCAGTTAATCCAGTACCAATTGCCCAAACAGGCTCATAGGCAACTACTACCAACGACATATCTTTTGGTGCAAGGTGAAAAAGTCCCTCAGAAATTTGAGATTTAATAATATCAAAATGAGAACCCGATTCTCTTTCTTGCAAAGTTTCTCCAACGCAAAATAAAACTGTTAAACCTTGGTTTACAACTGCTGTTGTTTTTTTGGCAAGCATTTCATTGGTTTCATGAAAATACTGACGACGTTCGCTATGTCCGATAATTACATGAGTTACACCAACCGACTTTAACATTGATGCAGAAAGTTCTCCAGTGTACGCACCGCTTTCTTCAAAATGACAATTTTGAGCACCCAATTTTACAGTACTTCCATCAAGTAATTTTGAAGCAGAAGGCAATACCAGAAAGGTAGGACAAATGATTACTTCGGCTTTATTGGTATTCTCATCTCTAACAATACCTCTAATTTCAGTAATCAGCGCTTGGCTTTCAACCAAGGTTTTATTCATCTTCCAATTTCCGGCAACAATTTTCTTTCTCATTGCCGCAAAGTTAAACAATCTATTTTAATCCAACAATTCATTTACCCAACTCATTGCAAGTTCGAACTGCTGATTGGGCGTAATATTTGAATTATCAAGGAGATGATAACTTTCATTGAGCGTTAAAGGACTATCGTCACGGCTAGAATCAATTGAATCTCGTTCAATTAAATTTGCCGAAACTTCTTCTAGGGTTACATTTTTACCAGCCGCTACCATTTCTTTGAATCTGCGCTGAGCCCTTACCTCATTAGAAGCTGTCATGAAAATTTTCAGTTCTGCATCTGGATAAACAACAGTACCAATATCTCGTCCATCCATGACCACTCCTTTATTTTCGCCAATTTGTTGTTGAATTTCTACAAGCTTTTTTCTAACTGCCGAAATTTTTGCAACGAAACTTACTTTGTTTGCTATGTGAATTTCTCGGATCAACGATTCTACATTTCTGCCGTTTAAATGTATTTCGAATCGGTTGTTTTCTTTTGAGGGATGAAATTCAAGTTGAATATATTCTAATGCTTCTGAAATGGCAATTTCGTTGGCAATATCTATATTGTTTTCTAATAAATACAACGTAACCGCCCTATACATTGCCCCGCTATCGATAAATACATAACCCAATGATTGGGCCATTTGCTTTGCCAATGTACCTTTTCCACAACTGCTGTATCCGTCAATTGCAATATTGATTTTTTTCATGAATTAATTTAAAAATGCGGGAATCAAAGAAATAGAAAACATGTTTGAATTATAGCCAGTAAAATAAGAAGAACTCGCATAGGTAATATGGAATTTATACACTTTAAACTTCAATCCCCATCCAAATCCTGCCATGCCTTTTTGCGCTTCTGGAGCCATCTCCGTTCTGCGTTGATGGTTATATCCAACCAACAATCCCAGATGTTCTCCCAAAATAAATTCCATGCCCAAAGCCAAATGCCTTGATAATTTATCACCGAAATTTGATTCTTGTGGAATTACTTCTTGTCCATTCAAATCCATTGTGCCCGTTTTCAAGTACTGGTTATAAGTCAAATCCCATTTCTGTAATGAGTGAGCAATTATCTGAAAACGAACTGGCATGTGGGCCGGTTTGATTGAAAATCCGTATTGAATATTAAAAGGCAGCGATTCGCGGGTAGCATTTCTATATGCATTCAACATGAACCCAATATTTTTAACAACCAATCCCATTTGGATCAAGGTATCTTTAGAATTATAATGCGCACCCAAATTCGAAAAAACACCGTTAGAAACATACGGTTCTAAAACACTGTATACAAAACCCAATTGGGCACCAACTGTAATTCTGTCTGAAATTTCTCTTGAATAACCCAATGTGATTTTAGTTTCATTGGCAGATACGGTTCCTAATGGATTTCCGCCATCGTCAAATGATTTCATTGTGCCGTAATCCAAATATTGTGCATGAAATGAAAAATTATGAACTCCTTTGTTATAGGCATATCCAACTCCTCCATTGGTTACTCCGGGCAAAAAACTACCATAAGTAATTCCATAATTGTTGTGTAGAGATTTATTTAACAACGCAGGATTATTTGAAGCAAACTGCACATCGGAAGTGGGAGAAGTCAATAAATATCCACCCCAGGCCATCGCTCTTGCATGCAACGGAACTTCCAAAATTTGGAAAACTCCTGTTCCTCCAACTTGGGCTTTTCCAGTGGCTAATATTCCAATTAATAAAATAAATTGCAGAAACTTCATCCTCATAGTTGCAAAAATAGGGTTTATTACGAACTTTGCACACAGAATGAATGGCTTAATTTTCGACCTTGAAAACATCCCTCAAAACAATGGTTTTGTGATTACTCAAGGAACTTTCGACGGCGTTCATTTGGGTCATCAACATGTTTTAACGCAAGTAGTTAACCTAGCAAAATCATACAACAAACCGAGTTTATTAATTACCTTTCACCCACATCCAAGGTTGGTCATTGACCCCCAAAATACTAGTATTAAACTCTTATCTTCAATAGAAGAAAAGGCAAAAAAAATCTTGGAAATGGGAATTGATTATGTACTTGTTTTGTCATTTACCCATGAAATTTCACAATATTCACCAAGAGAATTCGTGAATGAAATATTGGTAAAAAAACTAAATGTACAATGTATGGTTGTTGGATATGACCATCGTTTTGGCAAAAATAGATCTGGTGGATTTCAAGAATTAACTGATTTGGCATCTGAATTCAAATTTGATGTGAAAGAAATTGATGCTTCTGAAATTGAAGAAATTGCGGTAAGTAGCACAAGAATAAGAAAAGCGCTACAAAGCGGAAACCTTGAAAGTGCGAATGAATTATTAGGCAGACCCTACTCATTAAGTGGAACAGTAGTTCAAGGAAAACAGCTCGGCCGTCAATTGGGCTTCCCAACTGCAAATATTCAAATTGATGAACCAAATAAGTTGATTCCTCCTAACGGTGTGTACATAGGGTATACACTTATTGGTGAAACCAAGTATAAAATTATGCTAAACATTGGGGTTCGACCTACTGTAGATGGCACAACCCAAACCATTGAAGCCCATATTCTTGACTTCAATAAAGACATCTATAACGATCATATTACCTTATTTTTGGTACAATTTTTGCGGGAAGAACAAAGATTTAATGGATTGGACGCGCTCAAAATACAACTACAACAAGATGAAGCTAAAACGAGAGCCGCGCAGTTATTATAAACTTATTGTTTTTGTCCTAGCCTTTTTTGCCATTAATTCCTATGGTTTGAATATTTTAGGGGACACAACTTACCGTGAAGTTCCCGAAGATGTTTTAGAATTAAACGCACTCATTCTTCCTGGTTTTTATCCTGAATTTGATTTTTATTATAATTGGGATACACTCGCTTTGGATCCATACCGATTCAATGTAAAAACACTCAATAGAGAAATCCCTGTAACTTTACTTCATGCCGATTGTGGTTATACTTTACCAATTTCAGGCAAAGTAAATTCTGGCTTTGGTTGGAGAGGTGGTGTTCCGCATCAAGGAATAGATTTACAGCTGAGAACTGGTGATTCTGTGAGGGTAGCTTTTGACGGCGTTGTAAGAATGAGCCGCTGGTATTCAGGATATGGCAATTGTATCATTGTTCGCCATTACAACGGATTTGAAACTCTTTACGGGCATCTTTCCTACAGAATAGCAAAACCTGGCGATTTGGTAAATGCCGGTCAACTTATTGGTTTGGGCGGAAGTACCGGAAGAAGTACGGGTCCACATTTGCATTTTGAAACAAGATTCTTAGGAAGACCCATCAATCCAGCATCCATTATTGATTTTAAAGGAGATAGCCTAATTTATGAAACCCTTCTCATCTCCCAAGAGTCGTTTCATTTACCCAATTCATTTAGTCGTTTTAAATTCAAAAAAGGCAAAAGACACCGTGGCTTTAAATTAAAATACAAGAACAGAAAGCGTCGTATTATGAGAAAGCGCAGCCATGTGCCTCACAAGCCTCATTCAAAAATCAAACACGGCAAATCAAAATTAAGAACACCAAAAAGACGCCATGCTTTTGCATACCCTTTAATGAGAAGGTGTACTATAGATTTTACAGTTTAATACTTAGTGAACTTTATTCAACAGATATTGGTTGAATTTCATTTGTAGTCGGTATTTTTGTAAAATATAACCGTGAGTATTGTTGTAAATAATTTAACTAAAATTTATGGTAAACAACTTGCTGTCAATAACATTTCATTTGAAATTGGCACAGGTGAAGTTGTAGGCTTTTTAGGTCCAAATGGAGCTGGGAAATCAACCACCATGAAAATGATTACAGGATTTATCCCTCCTAATGAAGGGGGTGGATCTGTATGTGGAATTGACTTCGTTGAAGACAGTATTGAAGTGCGGAAAATTGTGGGTTATCTACCAGAACACAATCCACTTTACTTAGATATGTATGTAACTGAATATTTAACCTTTATGGCTGAGCTTTCAAATATCAAACCAGCTAAAAAAAGTGTTGAAATGGCAATTGATATTACAAATCTAGGTCCTGAACGCCATAAGAAAATTGGCATGTTGTCTAAAGGATACAGACAAAGAGTTGGGTTGGCGCAGGCGCTTATTCATAATCCCAAAGTACTTATTCTCGACGAACCTACAAGTGGATTAGATCCTAACCAAGTAATTGACATGCGCAATGTAATTACCCAACTTGGAAAAGAAAAAACGGTTATGCTTTCTACCCACGTAATGCAAGAAGTGGAGGCAATGTGTAGCAAGGTCATTATAATCAACGGCGGACAAATCATTGCCAACGATAATATTGGATTATTGAAAACCAATTTTAGTTCATTTATTTCTATATTGGTTGAGTTTAGTTCCGCATTAGACAAATCTAAAATCCTTCAAATTGAAGGGGTAACATCTGCCGAAAATAAAGGTGGAAATTCTTGGAAAATCCAATCGAATAACGCACAATTACGTCAACAAATTTCACAATTTGCATTGTCAAACAATGTAGAAATTTTAGAGTTAAGTACAGATAAAAATTCACTTGAAGATATCTTCAGAAATTTAACAACAAATGTGGGTCATATTTAAAAAAGAAATTAGAAGTTTCCTCGGTTCTTTCATTGCTTATATTGTAATAGGCGTTTTCCTGATTTTAACAGGATTATTTCTATGGATGATCAAAGGAAACAATGTATTTGATTTGGGTATTGCAAGCTTGCAAGTAATGTTTGAAATTGCTCCTTACATTTTAATTTTTTTGGTGTCCGCTATTACGATGAAAAGCATAAGCGATGAAAAACGACTTGGAACATTAGAAATATTAACAACCAAGCCAATAACAGATACAGCAATTATAGCGGGGAAGTTTTTCGCATCGGTTACTTTAATCGCCATTGCCATAGTGCCAACCTTGTTTTATTTCTATGCTGTTTATCAACTGGCTACTCCTGTTGGAAATGTAGATATTGGGGCAACCATAGGCAGTTATTTCGGACTTATTTTACTCGCTGCTTGTTATGCAAGTATTGGCATGTTTAGCAGTTCACTTACCGACAATCAAATTGTGGCATTGATCACTTCCATGCTTTTGAACTTCTTCTTTTTTGGAGTATTGAGTATGCTCGGAGAAGCTTCTTGGTTAAATTTTATTGGAAAAAGTTTGGAATGGTTTGGATTAGAATTCCACTACGATTCAATAAGTAGAGGTTTGGTAGATACGAGAGACGTAATCTATTTTGTGGGATTTATCTTGGTATTTCTTGGTTTAACTAAAATTGTATTTGAAAGCAGAAAATGGTGATGAACAGAACGAATAAAAAATTACAATCGTATATCAATTTTTCTGTATTGTTCTTACTTATTGTTTTGGGCAATATTCTAAGTTCGCTTTACTATAAACGCATTGATTTAACGCTAGAAAAAAGATATACCCTCAGCGAAACAAGTAAAACTCTTGCCAAAACTGTAAAAGACAAAGTATACTTCAAACTATACTTAGATGGTGATATGTCGGCAAAATTCAAGCAATTGAAACTTGAAATTCGCGACATCGCTTATGAATTCAGAGAAATAAGCGGTAAGAAAATAGAAATCGAAATTGTTGATCCCTTCAAAGGAGTAAAAAAAGAAGAGCTTGATGCTTTGTTAGACGATTTCGTTCAGAAAGGAATTGAACCTGTTCGCGACATGGACAGTGAAAACCCTGATGAAACAAAAATCAAGTACCTGCTTCCAGGTGCAGAATTAATGAGCGACAAAAAAACGGTTGCCATCAATTTCTTTGATTACGACGTAGCCAAGTCCCCTGAAGAAAACATCCAACGTGCCATAGACAATATTGAATACGAAATTGCAAATGGCTTACGCCAAGTGGTAACTGAAAAAATGAAAAACATTGCCGTTATTGACGGTAGTGGAGAAATGCTTGATGGAAGGGTTGAAAGTTTTGCTGCAGAATTGAGCAAATATTACCAAGTTTCGGCGATCAACCTAAATACCAATGATCCTGAATCTGCCCGTCCTTTTATCAAAAGCCTTGAAAAAGACCCTAAAAATGCTGGCACAATTCTAGTAAATAGTTTGCAACGTCGATTAAATTTAAACGACATGATCATGATTATAAAACCAATTAAAGATTACTCTCCTACTGAGTTATATTTAATTGATCAATTTATCATGAAAGGTGGAAAAGCTTTGTGGTTGGTAGACCCCGTAAATATTGAAATTGATAGTTTCAGAAATTACAAAGAAGTATTGGCCTATGATTATGGATTAGAAAACATCACGGCTTCACTATTCACTTATGGTGTAGGTCTTGAAAACACCCTTTTGGAAGATTTAAAATGCAATCAAATTCCTATTCCCGCAGGAAAAAGAATGGAGTTGGTTGATTTTCCTTATTTCCCATTGTTTGGATCCACAGATATGCCCCATATCATTTGCAAAAACATGGGAACCGTTTGGTGCCAATTTCCGGGAACTTTACAACCGAAAATCAGAACCGACGTAACTGCAATTCCATTGTTGAGCAGTACCCAATATTCCAAGGTGATAAATACTCCCGCTTCTATCAATTTAGAAAATGTGTATATGCAGTCGAGGGATGCACAATTCAGATCATCATTAAACCAAGGTGTTAAAACTGCAGGTTTGCTTTTGGAGGGACAGTTTAAGTCGCCATTTGTATATCAGAAGAAATATACTGAAATTCCTTTCGTAGCAGAAGGAAAGAGCAAGATGATTGTCATTGCAGATGGTGACATTGCGCGCAATCCAGTTAGCAGCAGTGGAAAGTTTTTCCCAACGGGTTATGATAAAATATCACAGTTTACTTTTGCCAATAAAAAGTTCCTTTTAAACTGCATTGATTATTTGATAGACAACAACGGTTTAATCGAAATTCGTGCAAAAGAAAGAACCTTAAGATTGTTAGATCCAGAGAAATCGAAGTCAGAAAAAAGCAGCTGGCAATGGTTTTGTATGATTTTACCTATTTTAAGCATATTTATTTTGGGCATTGCAAACTATTTTATACGTCGCAAACGTTATACCTAAGCCGTTTTTATGTACGAATTTATTGAAGGGACAGTTGAACAGATTTCCCCAACCCACGTAGTCATTAATAATCAAGGAATTGGATACCTTGCTAGCATTAGTTTACACACTTTTGAAACAATTAAAGGTGGCAAACAAGTGCGCCTTTTTATGGAACAAACCTTTAGGGTTGAAAACCAAAATCCAACAGGTATTGTATTATACGGATTTTCTCATCCCGATGAGCGACAAATGTTTAGATTACTAACGTCGGTAAGTGGAGTTGGAAATAATACTGCGCTAATTATGCTTTCGAGTTTAGATTCAGAAACAATTACATCAACCATATTAAATGGCAATGTAGGTTTGTTAAAAAGCATCAAAGGAATTGGAGAAAAAACTGCGCAGCGTATTGTCTTAGAATTGAGAGACAAATTAACGGGTGGCAAGAAATCAGGTTTAGGTACATTATTGGATCCAAGCAAGTTAGATGCAATTTCTGAAGCTTTAACAGCATTAACCATTTTAGGTTACCAAAAAGCAAGCGCAGAAAAAGCGCTAATTAAGGTTAGCAAAGACCTTGGAGCCATGGCCACCGTTGAAGAATTAATTAAAAATTCACTCAAAATATTGTAAATTGCAAAATTATATTTAATCAAAACGCCTATTAAACAAAGACTACTCAAGAAAAAAGACTAAGAATGACCGATCAGTTTCGATTAAAAGGATTTTTTAATTTTGGGTTGTTGCGAATTTCGCAAAGATTCGCAACATTTGTTGTTGCATTTTTTGCAATTGGTTCTGTTTTTGGGCAAACAGACACAACAGGTGTAAAATATAAAATTTCCAAACCCAATAATCAAGACAAGAGTAAACAAAATTCTTCCAATGTAGATTTGGATGACCCTTTAAAGGTTGAATGGAAATACAATTCAAAAACCAATAGATACGAATCATTTAAGCAACTAGGTTCTCTCACCTACCCCACAGGTGAATCATTGAGTGTTACCGAATATTTCCAAGCTCAATCAAAAGAGAAAAATAGCGAATATTACCGTAAAAAAACTCAGAATACCGATTATTCTCAAGCTGCCACAAAAGGCGGATTATCTAATTACATCAATGCAGAATTAAGTAACCCAGCAATTTCTAAAATATTTGGAGCTGGTGGGGTTGATTTTCAGCTAAGTGGATCCGCTATGGTGAAACTAGGTGGAACCATCAATGAAATTAGAAATCCAAATTTTAGCAAACGCCAGCAATTATATTTTGTACCTGTATTTGATCAACAATTACAGATATCTGCAAGAGGAAGCATTGGTGAATTTGTAAAACTAGGAATCAATTACGATACTGAAGCTCAATTCGATTTTGATAATCAAACCAACTTGGGTTGGAAAGGAAAGCCAGACGGCATTTTAAAAGATGTTCAAGTAGGGAATGTAAGTTTGAATTTACCTACACAATTAATCAAACCGGTTCCGTCGCTATTTGGTTTTGCCAATAGCATGCAATTTGGTAAAACTACCATTAAAACGGTTTTTTCTCAAAACAAGGGACAAAGTACTGAGACTGTTTTAAAAGGTGGTGCTCAAATGAACGAGTTCAAAATCACTGCTGACAATTACGACCAAAATAAACACTATTTCTTGGCTCAATTTTTCAAGGAAAACTATAATAAATCATTAGAAAACTTACCTATTGTAGCAAGTGGTGTAATAATTAACAGGGTTGAAGCTTGGGTTACAAATAAAAACGCCAATGTTGAAACCCCAAGAGATATTTTGGCTTTTCAAGATTTAGGAGAAGCCAATCCATACAGAAAACAATTGAATGGGATTACTGACCCTGCGGCAAGTAATGACGCAAATAAAATTTATAGTTCCATTGAAAACAATGTTGATACAAGAAAGTTAGGTTCAGCAATTGACGAGGTATACAAAACCTTTCCATATTTTGAACAAACTGTTGATTTTGATTTACTGAACTATGCCCGTCAACTTCAAACAAATGAATTTACGGTAAATACGCAACTTGGATTTATTTCTTTAAATCAACCTTTAAACAACGATGAAATCTTAGCCGTTGCTTTTGAATATACCTTAAACGGCAAAACTTACCAAGTGGGTGAATTTTCAAGAGACATTCCACCGGGTGATCAAAAATTACTTTACTTAAAAATGCTAAAAGGCAACACCATCAGAACGCGTTTGCCAATGTGGCGTTTGATGATGAAGAATATTTACAGTTTAAACACCTATACGTTAACACTTGAAGATTTTAAGCTAAATGTAATATATGCAGACGATACCAGCGGCGCAGATTACGGATACATCCCTGTTGGAATGGCAAATTTACCTGCTTTAAAGAATGCGAATCCGTTAATCAGGGTATTGGGATTAGATAAACTAAACCGTCAACAGGAAGCAAAACCAGATGGGGTTTTTGATGCCATAGAAGGCATTACAGTTCAATCGCAATTTGCCCGAATCATTTTTCCGGAAACAGAACCGTTTGGAGATTATCTGAGGGAAAAATTTGAATCTCGATCAGATTTGGCAGATTTCTACTGTTATGATGCGATATATGATTCTACCAAATTTTTGGCAGCGCAAGATGTTAAACACAACAAGTTCTTTATTCAAGGAAGTTATAAAAGCTCAAATGGTGCTGAAATGTTCTTAGGAACTACAAATCTACAAAGAGGTTCTGTGAGGGTAACTGCAAATGGCCGACCACTTCAAGAAGGCATGGACTACGAGGTAGATTATGCCATGGGTAGAGTTAGAATCACGAACCAAGGTTTGTTGCAAGGTGGAGCAGAAATAAGGGCAAGCGCAGATGGGCAGAGTTTCTTTAATATTCAACAAAAAACATTGCTCGGTGCAAGAATTGAACACAAGTTTTCTAAAAATATGATGCTGGGTGGTACAATTTTGCACATGTATGAAAGACCACTTACAACCAAAACTAATTTCAATGAAGAACCACTGTACAATACAATAATCGGAGCCGATTTTGCATATAGTTCTAAATCAAGATTCATTACCAAATTGGTAGATAAATTACCATTTATTCAAACCAAAGAGATTTCAAATATTACAGCATATGCCGAATATGCCCAGGTTTTTCCTCATGCTTTCCAATCACAAGGAAACCAAACTGGTGTTTCAAACCTAGAAGACTTTGAAAATGCAGAACTACCAAATGACTTTAAGGTGGTTAATAACTGGGTAGTTGCGAGTATCCCTCAAAAACAACCAGACCTTTTCCCAAATACACAACTAGGAGACAAACGCAATTGGTTAAACAATCATGCCAAATTAAGTTTCTATACCATTGATCAGTTATTTTATAGAGATGCCGATATGCCAAGTAACATCCAAAACAGGGTGGATGAAATCTTGAGTAATCCTTACATGCGTCAAATTGATCAGCGCGAAGTTTTCCCTCAAAGAAATTTCCCACAAGGAACTCCAACCATTTTACCTACATTAGATTTGGCATTTAATCCAAATGTTCGTGGTTTATATAACTTTAATACAGACCCGACTCAAATTGATGCAGATGGCAAATTACTAAATCCCAAAAACAGTTGGGCAGGAATCATGCGCCGTGTGGATCAAAACGATTTTGAAGCCGCCAACATCGATTATGTTGAAGTTTGGATGATGGATCCATTGATTAACAATCCTAGTTTGAGTGGTGAATTGTTGCTACATTTTGGTAATGTGAGTGAAGATATTTTACCAGATCGTAGGAAATCATTTGAAAACGGATTGCCTACATCTGCTAACGATGTAAATACAACAGATACTTCTGCATTTGGTATTATTCCTACCAGTCCTCAAATCAATTTTGCATTTGATAACAATCCAGCCACATTAAAAACACAAGATGTAGGAATTGACGGTTTGAATGATGCGAATGAACAAATATTCTATGATACGGGATATTTGCAAAAATTAAAGTCCAATTTTGGACCAACGTCTAAATTATACTTATCGGCAATGAATGATCCATCTAATGACAATTTTGTTCATTATTTGGAAGATCGATATACTGTTGCCGATGCAGATATCATTCAACGTTATGCCAGATTTCAAGGTATGGAGGGAAATTCTAATCCTGACAAATACAGCAATCAATATTCCGGAATGCCAAAATCTTCATCTCCTACCCCAGATTTTGAAGATGTGAATAGAGATTTCACAATGAATCAAAGTGAAGACTATTACCAATATAAAATAAAAATTAGCGCAACAGAATTGCAAGTAGGCAAAAATTATGTTGCCGACATTGTAAACAACAATGTTAAATTAAGAAATGGCCAAGATAAAAATATCCGTTGGTACCAATTTAAAATTCCAATTCGACAGTTTGAAAAAGCAGTAGGAAATATATCCGATTTCAAAAGTATTCGTTTCATGCGTATGATTATGACAGGATTTACGGATTCAGCTGTTTTAAGAATGGGTTATATCAATCTTGTACGAGCAGATTGGAGACGTTATACAAATGCATTAAAAACCCCAGGTATTGTTGTTCCAACTGACCCTAATGATGGAACTAAATTTATTGTTAGCACAGTTAATTTGGAAGAAAACGGAAAACGTTCACCTATTGCTTATGTAACTCCTCCAGGAGTAGTTCGCGTTCAAAACATGGCAAGTTTAGGAACAGTTTTAGAAAATGAACAATCGTTGTCATTGAAGGTTTGCGATTTAAAACCAGGAGATGGCCGTGCCGCATTCAAAACTGCTAATTTCGACATTCGCAATTACAAGAGAATGCAATTGTACATTCACGCTGAAGAATCTGTACCCAATACCATTGAGGATGGCGAGGCTTCTGCATTCATTCGTTTTGGAACAGATTTAACGAGCAATTATTACGAATATGAAATTCCGTTAAAAATGACAAGGGGTTATGTGAATTCCAATTCACCAAACAGCGACAAGCTTGTTTGGCCTGATGAGAATTTTATTGATTTAGAATTTCAAAAATTATTTGACCTTAAAATACAACGTCAAAATGCAAACTGGCCTATGACGGCGCCATATATTTCTCCCATCGATAAAGGCAAAGTAAGTGTGATGGGATTGCCTGATTTAAGCAATTTGAAAGTGATGATGATTGGTGTGAAAAACAAAGGTAATACACCACAGTGTTTTGAAATATGGGCAAATGAACTCAGAGTAAAAGACATTTCTAATGGTGGTGGTTGGGCTGCTTTGGCTAATATACAAACACAGTTGGCTGATTTCGGTACATTAAACATGGCAGGATCAATTAGAACAATTGGTTTTGGCGATGTAGACAAAAAGTTAAATGATAGAAGTTTAACAAATAATTACAATTACGACATTGCAAGCAATTTAGAGCTTGGTAAATTTTTCCCAGCAAAAGCGGGTGTTACCATTCCAATGTATATTGGGTGGTCGGAGAGTTTTGTAAGACCAAAATTCAATCCACTTAATCCCGACATGGAATTAGAAACCATGTTAACGCATATTGCCAATGCTACTGTAAGAGATCAAGTTAGAAAAGCGGCAGAAGAATACAATTCATTGTATAGTTTTAACATTAGTAACTTTAAAGTAGCAAGTAATCAATCTAAGAAGGCTATGCCTTGGGGGATATCAAACTTCAATGCCAGTTATAGTTATACGAATACTTATAGGCGAAATCAACAAATTGAAGAACAGTTCTATAAAACTACCCAAATTTCATTGGGATACAATTACAATTTAACGGCAAAATTCATCCGTCCATTTGCGAAGATTTTCAGATCAAATACGCTTGCTTTAATTCGTGATTTCAACTTCAATTTGATTCCAAGCACTTTCAATACGCAATTACAATTAAATCGATTGTATAGCGAATCTCAATCTCGAAACAACAACAACTTCATTCAGGTTAATCCAAGGTTATACGATAAAAACTTCACTTTAACCCGAAATTACAATGCCTCTTTGCCATTAACGAATTCTATTACCATTTCTTACATGGCAAATGTTCAAGCACGAATTCAGGAACCATTTGGAGCAATTAATACCAAAGAGAAACAAGATTCAATTTACAGTGAATTCAAAGGGTTTGGAAGAATTTCTCGATTCACCCAAACCATGAACGCAACATATACATTGCCGTTTAGTAAAATCGGATTTTTGAAATGGATTTCAAGTTCGGCTTCTTATATTGGTAGTTATGAGTGGAATCAGGCGCCACCTGCATTCACCACATTGGGTAATAGAATCCAAAATAGCCAGGATATCAATATTACTTCACAATTTAATTTTACTCAGTTTTATTCAATGATTCCTTGGTTAAAGGATTATAACAAACCTAAAGTCAAATCAAAAGGCAAGGGCAATAATGATAAAACCAAAGAAAAACCAAAGTTAACACCAGACGAAGATGGTGGTCCAAAATTCGAAAGTGCCATTGAAAAAGGAAAAGATACCAAGCCAAAAGTAAATCCAGTAATTATGGCTGTTGGTAATTTCATTACCATGTTTAAAAATGCAAATTTGAATGTTCAAAGAAAACAAACTACCGAATTGCCAGGCTTTGCTTTTAGACCTGATTATTTTGGACAAAACTTTACACATTTGCAACCAGGACTTGGCTTCGTTGTTGGTTTACAAGACGAAAATATCAGATATAAACTATCTAAAAATGGCGGATTAATGAAGGATACGCGTCAAGCTAATTTTTATCGCCACAACCTAACACAATCTATTTCAGGTAGTGTAACCGTTGAGCCAATTAAAGATTTTAGAATCAGATTGGATTTCATCAGAAATGAAACAAAAGGGACCCAAAGTGTTTTCAAGTATGATGGAACTAATTGGACAGATCAAGGATTAACTCAAAATGGAACTTATAACATTTCAGGTTGGTTTTTCAATTCTCATTTTGTGAATGACATTGCACAGAATGAAAATCATCCAAATCCTACCTTTGATGAATTCTTATCAAATCGCTATACCGTTGCCAATCGCTTACAAATAAATGATTCTCGGATAGGAACAACACAAATAGATCCAAAAACTGGATTCCCAATTGGGTACAGTAAAAACTCTCAAGAAGTTTTAATTGGAGCGTTTTATGCAACATACAGTAAACTTGATGTTGGAACCACTTCACTGAGTAATATAAGTGCATTCCCTAGCATTCCTCTACCAAACTGGAATATCACTTACAACGGTTTAACAAAAATCAAAGCTCTTTCTAAAATATTCACCAACATAAACTTTAAACACGCTTACAATGGTAAATATTCAGTTGGCGATTATACTCAAAACTTGAGATACGACAAATTGGAAACACCGACCATTGGAAAAGACTTAACCCCTCAATTCCAAATTGCCAATGTTACAATTAGCGAAGGGTTTATGCCATTGATTGGTGTGAACATTACAACAAAGAATAATTGGACAATTGGATTTGATTATAAACGAAGCCGTATATTGAAATTATTTGCCGCGAGTTTCAATCTTACTGAAATGCGTCAAAACGAATTTCAAATGACCGCTGGGTATCGTGTAACTGGTTTAACACTTCCTTTCAAAAGAAGAGGTAGGAAAATTTTCTTGCCTAACGATTTCAGATTTGACTTGGCTGTAAGTATTAGCGACAATGTTACCATCATTCGAAAAATTGACGTAAATGTAAATCGTTACACCGCCGGAATGACAAATATTCGAATTACTCCTTCTATAACTTACCAAATTAACCAGAAAGTCAATTTTGCGCTACGATACAACAGGGTAATTATGGATCCTAAAATCGCGACTCAATTTTATACATCCCTCACCGATTTTGGTTTAGAATTTAGATATACCTTTAATTAATCTCAAATGAAAAATGTAATTCTCACACTTTCCCTTTTCATGGTTTCATTTTGCTTTGGTCAAAATGGAATTCCAACAGGAAAATGGAGAACACATTTCACCTACAAAGACGCGGTTTTTTGCGAAGCAACTAACAATTACGTGTATGCATCAACCGACCAAGGATTTTGGAGAACAACGAATACAGGTGAAATGACTAAATTACTCCGCACTGATGGATTTCACGGAGGAGAAATAAGCCAACTTTGTTTCAATCAAGCTAACAATACCCTATTCATTGGATATTTAGATGGAAGTATTGATCTTCTCATTAACGACAATAAAATAGTAAATATTCCAGGTTTTTTCTCTAAATTTCTTCAAGGAGATAAACGAATAAATCACGTTACATTCAATAATAAAGAAGCTTTGGTATCTACCAACTTTGGTTTGTTGATTGTAGACTTAGACAAAAAAGAAATTAAAGACAGCTACACCTCTATTGGAACTGGTGGCGTTGCCATCAGGGTTTTATCTTCTTGCATTAAAAAAGATTCCATCTATATTTCAACGGTCGATGGAATTTTGGCTGCCCCATATAGCAAAACAGTAAATTTGAATGACTATAACCAATGGCACTATGTTTATACTGGTGTAGAATGCTATCAACTCACTGCATATTCAGATAGTGTTTTCTTCGAAACAGAATTCAATATAAAAACTTATTCAAAGGGAAAAACAACGACTTTTGATACCAACCGCGTAAATACTGCGCGCATTTTCAACAATCAATTTGGATTGCATATTATTAGAAAGGGAAAAATTACAACTTTAACAAATACGGGTTTCACCTATGAAAACATCAATTTGGTAGTTGGAGCTACACAATTCAAAGATGGCATTTATTGGTTCTGCACCGGTATTGGTCCCGGAGTAATTAAAAAAGACCCAGTAATGGATTACTCTTTCATGCCAAATGGACCATCAAATACATCCATCTTTAAAATGACAAAAGATGGAGATCAAATTTTGTGTACCGGTGGAGGTTTGTCTAATACTTTTGGAAATGCCTATAATAACTCAGGTTTTTACATATATAACCAAGAAAGAAGCTGGAAAAGTAATCTTACATCTCCACTAAATTCAAACATGTATGATTTTACCTTTGTTTGTCACAGAAAAGCCAATAATACTTATTTTGCAGCTACCCACACCAACGGAATTCTGATAATTAAAGGTGATGAAATTATTGGCAAATGGGATGAATCAAATACGCCTTTAGAAAGAAATCCCGGCGACAATTTCATTAAAATTGGAGGGATAGCAGAAGATTCAAAGCGCAATCTTTGGATTGTGAACTATGGCTCAGCGAATCCTTTGTTATGCGTTACACCGTCAGGTAAATGGTATAAATTTAATTTTAATGGCACTACCGATATCAAAGGTGTAAGCGTAGATGCTAACAACAGAAAATGGTTAATCGTTAACAATGGAATTATTGTTTTTGATGAAGGCAAGCTAGATAATACGGCAGATGATAAATCTGCATTTATTAATCAAAACAATGGATTAATTTCCGGAGATGTTTTATCAATCGAATGCGACAAAAACGGATACGTTTGGATTGGTACTGTGCAAGGTTTAAATATTTACACAGGTTCTACAAATATATTTATGAATCCCAAATTAGATAGGTTTATTGTTGAACAAGATGGTTCAACTGGCTATTTAATGGGGGAAGAAACAATCAAAGACATTTTGGTTGATGGTGGAAATAGAAAATGGTTTGCTACAACAAATGGATTGTTCTTAGTAGACGAATACGGGCAAAAAGTATTGAAGCATTTTACATTTGAAACTAGCCCGCTCCTATCAAACTTTCTAATTTGCTTGGGTCAAATAGATGAATCAGGAGAGATATTCATAGGCACCGACAAAGGAATAGTTTCTTATCGAAATGATGCCAACGTTGCATCTGAGAGCTTTGGTGAAATTTTGGTATATCCGAATCCTGTCCCTCCAAAATACAATGGGCAAATTACCATTGAAGGCTTGGCTAATAACGCTGAAATTCGAATTGCGGATGCCCAAGGAAAATTAATTTACCAAACAAAAGCCAATGGCGGTAAAGCCATTTGGAATGGATACCGATTAGATGGTAGTAGACCCAACAGTGGTGTATTTTTTGTTTTCGGAATCAATCAAGATGGTTCTGAAACCGCTATGGGTAAATTTATATTTATTCAATAATCAATTCTAGGCCATCGTAGGCCAAATCAATTCCATTTGGAAGCCCAGCACAAACTTCATCGTGAAAACCAATTTGGTGGCTCATGTGTGTGAAATATGTATGTTTCGCACCAATTCTCAATGCCAATTGCGTAGCTTGTTCCAATGTAAAATGAGAAATATGTGCTTCTCTGCGCAAAGCATTCAAAACAAGCACATCTAGATCTTTCAATTTTTCTATTTCAGTTTCAGAAATAAAATTTGCATCTGTGATATAGGCAAACTTATCAAATCGAAATCCCAATACCGGCAACTTATAATGCAATACCTCAATCGGTTCAATTTTCAGGTCACCAATAAAAAAAGGATCATTGTTTATCAAATGAAAATCAATTAACGGAATTCCAGGATATTTAAAATCGGCGAATATATAATCGTACTGACTTTTAAAAGCTTCTAAAACCCTATTATGACAATACACCTGCATGTTTTGATTTTGCAAGTAATTGTAAGGACGAATATCATCTAGCCCCGCAGTATGATCTCTATGTTCGTGCGTAAAAAGCAATGCATCTATGTGATTGATGGCACCGCGAATCATTTGGTAACGAAAGTCAGGACCTGCATCAATAACAATGCTCTTGCCATTCCACTCAACATGAATAGATGCTCTCAACCGTTTGTCTTTTGGGTTTTCACTCAAACAAACATCAGAGGTGCATCCTATTGGAGGAACGCCTTGAGATGTACCGGTACCTAGAAAAGTTACTTTCATAAAAAAAGGCCGTTTTTCAACGGCCTAAAGATTTTAAATATTACTCAAATGGCCTTTAAGTTGCATGATAATGCCAACTTCCATATTGTTTGCTTTTTTATCGTTAGAAGCCCAAATACTCAACCAATCAGTAGCGTGAATAACTTCAAATTGACTTAATAATGATGCATCAGCCAAAGGATAATCATAGATTACGTTTCCTAAGTCTGTCAATACTTTTTTCAAGAAATCAAAACGAGCGGCTACCCTACTATTTTCTTTGCTATTTAAGAAAATAAAATTGGTATCGTGTTTTTCATAATAACTTTCAATCATATTGTGATTTGCTTCTGGTAAAACAGAAATAAATCCTTCACCTTTTGCATTTTCCTGAATTTGCTGACAAAAACGGATGGCAACTGCTTCGTAATTTTTATCAGTAACTACCACAAATTTGTTAGCAATTGTAGGTTGAAACAAAGCATGCATTTCTTTTGCGCATTTAATTGCTTGAACTGGATTGTCAAACATATTTTTAACTTCGGTAATTGCAGCGGTCATGTCTTTTCCTGCAACTTCACCCAAAATCATTACCAAGTTACCCAATGCAAATCCAAGAGTCATTCTAGGCTGGTAACCAGTAGCAATGGTATAATAAGGCAATTGATTGGTTTGCGCCAATGACAATAACTCTCCACCGGCGGCCATACAAATAATATCACAACCACGGTTTTGAGCATCTTTGTACATAGTCAAAGTTTCTTCGGTATTTCCTGAGTAGGAACAAAGAATAACCAACGACTTATTATTTGCATAAGCTGGCAAATTATAATCAGAGTATACTTCAACAGGTATTGGCATTTCATTCCAGAAATACAAGCGCGCTATTCTACCACCAATTCCACTACCTCCTAATCCACCAATAACGATGTTATTATATTGACTTGCTCTTTTACCATGTGTATGGTAATTATTCAAAACATATTCTAATTGTTCGTGAAAATTCTCTAAAGATTGTTCGTGGGTAATTGCTGACATATAGCAAAAATACGATTCAGAATTAGACTAAACAAAAACAAATGCACTAAAATAAAAAAAGGCCACATAAAGTGGCCTTTTCATTCAAATTAATATTGTTTTATTGATTCCATTCAAATTTGTAACGGTAATCTTGAATTTTAGCACTCTTATTTAAAACCTCAGTAATTCTGTTTGAAAGATACTGTGGTTGATTCATGAAATCAATTTGATCTACAGAAGTGTAAACCGAAGTTGGCACTTGAAGGTCGTCGCGTTTGTCAACGAACAAAACACCTGCAACAGATTTAGAAGCAAATGGAATTGAAGTTGATTTCACTTTAGTACCAAACGCAGCTCCCAATACTTGCAATTCTTGTCCCATATTAGGAATGAAGTTTTGACCAAATCTTACACCATCTAAAGAAGTAACCATACCTTTAACGGCAGCAGCCAATTGTTCAGCTGTTTTGGCAGTTTTCATAGCATCAGCCATTTTTGCAGCCGCTTTTTCAGCTTTCATTTTACTTCTTACCAAAGGTTCAATTTCAGAACGTACATTATCTAAAGTAGCATATCCGATGTTCTTGATATTTTCAACTTTAACAATTACTTGTTTGTTTGCAAATGCAAATACTTCAGAAACGTCACCAGACTGTCTTTTCTTATCAAACAACCAAAAAATAATAGAACGTGTATCCGCAGCGGCATCAACACCCACTATGGTTTTTTGATCTGTAGTAAAATCTTTCAAAACACGTGGAACAACACCAGATTTTTCAACAGCTTTGTCAAAATCACCTTTGATCGCGTTTTTGAAATTACGAGATTTCTCATCTACTACTTTTACAGTTTTTTGTCCTGCAGAAATTTCAATTTCATTTTGAATAAACTTGATTTTGGTATAATCCATAGGACCAGTAATTTTGATAATATGGAAACCATATTGGGTTTTTACAATATTTGTTTCACCCGCTTTACCTTGCTTACAAAAAGCACCAAATTCAGGAACATATTTAGAAGGATCTTGATAACCTAAGTCTCCACCCATTTTTGCAGAACCTTGGTCGGTAGAATACTTACCAGCCAAATCTTCCATTTTTGCACCAGATTTAAGTTGACCAAAAACTTCAATTGCTTTCTTTTGAGCTTCTAAAGAATCTTTGATATCTGTTCCATCAGGTAATTTACCAGACATTGGAATCAAGATATGACTTGCTCTTACAAATCCAACAGTATCTGCTTTTTCTCTGATTTTTTGCCAAATATAAAACTTACCTTCTCTGTAAACAGGACCAATAACCATATTCATTGGTGCATTCCAAACCAAATTAGAAATTTCAGCTGGGGCATCTTCAGGAAGTTGATTTCTAGCGATGTAGCCAATTGCACCCATAGTATCAGGAGTTGTTTGGGCTTTCATGCCTGCAGCAGTTGAATATGCATTGTTATAGGCATATGCAGAATCATCATGTGTAGGAACAATATCAAATACTACATATTTAATATTTCTTGACTCTTGGCTGTATTTGTACTTCTCTTTGTATTCATCCAAATAAGCATTCAAATCATCGTCTGTAACTTTGATGTCTTTGTCAGGAATTGAATTGATATCTAAAGATACAATTTTACCAGAAACCGCTTGGTTGGCAGAAATATATTCGTATTTCTTTTCCGCTTTACTCTTGTAACTGGCTTTTGAAATATAGGTTGAATATCTAACCGTCAATTCATTGTCTTTCATTTTGCGCACATAGTCAGCCAAACGGGCTTTCATTTGAGCGTTTCCTTTCGCTTGACGGAAAATTTGTTCTACTTTCTTAGGATCAAATTGATTGTTCGTTTGGAAAGAAGGATCACCTTTTATTGACTCATCAGGGTGTAACCCAACCATCATTTCATTGTAATCTTCGTCAGATACTTCAATACCCGCTTTCGCAATTTCTGTATATAATAATCTTCTTTTGGTTAACTCTGTCCAAGCTTTTGTAAATAATTGACCACGATTCTTTTCGGTAATTTCATAATTAGGATCGTTTTCTTTTTCTGTTTGATAAACTTCTCTAACTACTGCATCCAAATCTTTTTCTCTTACTTTTTCAGAGTTCATGTTAGCAATAACATCTGCATCCTCGTTACCACCTCTTACACTGTTTTTACCAGAGATCCAATCCCCAACTACAAACAACACAAGCGCTGCAACAATAACAACTGCTACCCAACCGGAATTTCTTAATTTCTGTATAACTGCCATAATATTTTAATACGTTAATTTTTAAAAGTAGCAAAAATAGGTTTTCGTGCCCGCATTTTCAAGCGTTTTGAAAATCTTTTTATATCTAATCCAACCAAATTGATTTTTTGTAAATTTTGGCCTTCCTTCTCACTATAAAAGTATATAAACCATGCCCTAACATGGACTTCCGAATATACATTTCTCTGTAATTTATTTTTTGAGGTTCGTCTATTTCAAAAACAGACGACATCACCACCCCATTCACCGATTTAATTTCAAATGTAAAAGAGGTTTCTTGAGGGAAGGAAACCAGCACTACTAGCGAATCTGATTTAAAATTTCTATTCACCAACAAGATTGGATCTTTCTCAAAAGGTGTCTTTTTTATTTTCTCTTGCCAATCAATTAATTGTATACAGGGCTTCCTGATTTCATCATCGTAAGCGGTAACCGCCGCCAATGCCCTTCCTTGAACAATCGACAATCCCACATAATCGCCCATAAATTCGTCTTTCCCAGGTAAAATTATTGGTTCGCTGGTTAATTTTATATTTTTTGAGGGACGTTTTTTACACAAATCTGCCGAATAAATATCTGCAAAATGTCCTTTTTCGCTATTCCTTTTGTCATACCAAAGAAGCTTGGGATTTTCCAATTTCTCATTCAGCACCAAATAAGGTGAAAATTGATCAACCCCCTCCAATTTATCATCATTGACAACAATTGGTCCTTCAAACGAATTGCCATTGTTTCCCGAATACATATAATAAATATCAAAATCTCGATATTCGTTTTGGCATGCAAACGTTACATAAATGTTGTTGTTCTTGTCGGCAACGGCAAACGGCATTCCATTTGTTCTTACCAAACCTTTTACTTTTTCGAAATTCCAACCACCTGGCATTCGGCAAATGGCTTGATCTATTCCCCAAGTTTTACCCGCATCCAAACTTTTATCCATCCATAAAGTATCGGCCCTCGACCAAAAACAAAGTATGGTTCCATCATTTAAAACAGACGTGGTAACGCCTTCCGATGTATTGTCATCGTCTTCGGCTCCACCGCTTTTATCACTCACTGTTATGGGATTAGAAAAACTCAAACCGTCATCACTACTTTTTGCAAATTTGACACGGGTAGAATCTTGCTTGTTGGAACTTCCATATTTATCAAACTCTGTCCATGTTAAATAAACATTTCCATGATACTTACTTTTCAATCCCTCATCAATACAAAACCAAGGTTTGTCTTGCATTTTGTTTTTATCGCTCGCAACGCAAGTAGATTCAAATACTTTTCCATCCAAACTGCGTTCAAAAACAATACAGTCGAACCAAGTGGGCCATTTCTTAGATTTGTTTTTAGCCAAATGGGTAAAATAAATAATACCTTTATTCGAAAACTTTAAAACCGGATCACCATAATAACCATGTGTTGTATTGGTATTAACCGATTCCCATGTTTTACCGGCATCAACACTGTGAAATAAATTGGATGTATTGTACCCAAGCCAAATATCGTTTTTATTGGTAGGATTGATTGCAATAGAAGGTTCATTTCCCTCAAGGACCGGATTTCCGAAATGTGTATTCCGAATTTGCCCAAAAACAAAAAGAGGGATAAAAGCCGCAACAATTGCAATGCATTTCATCCCTCAAAAGTATATTAAAAAATTGATTTAACCTTTTCTTGCCGACAACCAGCGTTCAGCATCAAGCGCAGCCATACAGCCACTACCCGCAGCAGTTACTGCTTGACGGTAAATTTTATCTTGTGCATCGCCTGAACAAAATACACCTTCAATGTTGGTGTAAGAAGTACCAGGAACGGTTTTGATATATCCTTGTTCATCCATATCGATGTATGGTTTGAAAATATCTGTATTTGGAGTGTGACCAATTGCCACAAAGAAACCTTTAATTGCAATTTCTCTCAAATCTCCGGTTACGTTGTTTTTCACACGAACTGCTTCAACACCCAAACCACCTAAAATTTCATCCGTTTCAGTATTAAACAAAACTTCAATATTTGGTGTATTTAAAACCCTATTCTGCATTGCTTTAGAAGCTCTAAATTCGCTTTTACGTACAATCATGTAAACTTTTGTGCAAATTTTAGAAAGGTAGGTAGCTTCTTCACAAGCGGTATCTCCAGCACCCACAATGGCAACGTCTTGTCCTTTATAGAAGAATCCATCACAAACAGCACAAGCACTGACGCCGCTACCGTTCAAACGCATTTCAGAAGGAATACCCAACCATTTTGCAGAAGCACCGGTAGAAATAATTACCGTTTCAGCTTCAAATTCTTTTACGCCATCAACGATTACTTTTTGAGGACCACCATTTTTGAATTCTACCGAAGTAACCATTCCAAAACGGACATCGGCACCCAATCTAACAGCTTGTTTTTTAAACAATTCCATCATTTCTGGGCCCATGATACCATCTGGATAACCAGGATAGTTTTCTACATCGGTTGTAATGGTCAATTGACCACCAGGTTGAAGTCCCTCATACATAACAGGCTTCATATCAGCTCTCGCTGCATAAATTGCAGAAGTATAGCCAGCTGGGCCACTTCCAATAATTAAACACTCAACTTTTTCTATTGCTTCAGACATAGTATTACAAATTTAAATTAGATATATAAAATACAATGTGACAAATGACACATTCTTAGCTCAACGACAATAATTCTCTGTACTTAGGAAGCACCCAATCAGCATCATCAACTAAACGCTCAATTTCATCACAGCTTTCTCTGATTTCATCAAACAAACCTTTTACTTTTTTATTGTATAACAAAGCTTTTGCATGGGCATCGGCCAATTTATTGGCTTTGGCACGCTCATTTGTCATTTGATTATTTAATTCGTATGCTTTATTAATGTGGTTGCTTAATTCCGCAATGATATCCATTTGTGCTTTAACCGAAGATTTGGCTTGACCTATGGCCAATAAGGTTTGAACATTGTCGGCCAATCTTTTTTGGTACTTAATACCTGCAGGAATTACAAAGTTTTGAACCAATTC
>Ga0114978_10000802_pt1 | contig 26260 bp, 28 predicted proteins | sample S_140212_EF_Meta_FD_87027 | JGI IMG/M metagenome (GOLD analysis project Ga0114978, IMG submission 87027) | Freshwater microbial communities from Lake Simoncouche, Canada to study carbon cycling - S_140212_EF_MetaG | ecosystem: Environmental > Aquatic > Freshwater > Lake | place: Lake...
AGATCAAGGTCAAACGCGCGGCACAACAAGAGCAACATCTGAGTCGCCCAGATCAAATGCTATTGAACAAGATCAGAGAACAAGATGATACTATTCGATTCTTAAGTGCAGAGAATAAAGAGTATTTGGAAAAGATTCAATATTTGGAGGGAAAAATCAAAGAATTTATTGGTCGTCAAATTGAACAAATGAAAACTTCAATGAAGGTATAAAATAATAATTCATGTAAAAGAAATTATTATTTTTCAATGGTCTAAAATTTGCTATCCGTATTCGATGGTTCAAAATGATATCCCTCCTCGCCGCATAGAGATGCATCACGGCGACATCGTTCCGCAAGTAGGAACGATACTTCTCCAGATACAACACATTTATGACCAAACTTCATGCACTTTGCTGCTCGATATTCTTTCGGATACATCGGATCTAACCTCAAATACTTGCACATTTTACACACATTGTAACTAGCATTTCGGATAACAGCATTGAACATATCTTATATAATGAAGTGTCACCCTTTTATGTCACTTAATTATAAATATTTTGGTTAACATTCCTCTTCAACTTCCGGCTCCAACTCAATAATCTCCTTATCCTCGGTGTCAGGTGCATTCTCCTTGATATACTTCTCCAAATAACGATTGATACGGTTAATATCCAGCTTCGATATCTCCAAATTCTCAAAGAGTGCCAGCATTTCATTGTCATCGTATTTCGTGCGTAATTCAACAAAGAACCCAAATAGATCCTTCTTGTCCATTCCAAGCTGCTGACATAAATTCTGAATGAAGAGCGAATTGTTGTATTCCGTCGAGTACTTTGTAAGCACTTTTGTGAAACGAACTTCGGCAGGAGCAAACTTCGGCTTTGTCGGAAAATGTTCATGATACATTTTGTTGTTGCTCATCGTCTTGATGAGAGAACTCATCTCATTGAACTGCCAAATCTGTTTCTGAAATGTGATCCGATCAATGTAATCCGCAAAACAAATATTATCCAATTGCTGAATATAGAATGGAACTGACGCTTTCTTATCCATCTTATCAAGCACATCTATGATATTTTCATGCCATAGTAAACCGACACTTGTACGATCAGTTTCATTCATTATGCTAATGTGGTCATCAAATGAATAATACTTGTTCACGAGTCGCTGGGTGATTTTCTTTGTGTCGTCATTATACGACTTCATCTGAAAGACACTACTCACAATTTCATTGTTAAAGAGAGAAGGGTTCGATTGGTATAACTTGTAAATATTGTTCAACTTCCGCAAATCACCTTGAACACATGTGATTAGATTTGTTCGTGCAACTGTCTCGACCGTGGGCAAAAGTGTTTGGATAAATGTGGATATTTGAGCAGTGGTCGGCGTCTTCAGTTCCACAGTGTTACACACCTTCATTAGCTCTTTGATCTTCTTGTCTACACGATAGTTTCCAATGCAGATGATTGGGTTCATCGTCACCTCTTCCAATTTCTGTTTCTTTGTCTTCTTAGGACGAATCAGCTTGATGAGTGTATTGATCCCGCCTTTGTCACCATTGTTCATACCGTCGATTTCGTCCATGATGATTGCAATCTTTTTGACCTTCTTGTTGAACATACTCATGATATTCTTGTCGGACATATTTCGCTCGGTAATTTCGTCTATGACGGATTTATTGCGAATGTCTCCAGCATCATACTTGACAATATCGTAGCCCATCTCGTTCAAAATATTTACAACAAAGGTTGTCTTTCCGGTGCCAGGATCACCACATACATAAATTCCCTTTTTGAAAATTTGATTGTGTTTATTCTGCTCAAATGATCTCAATATATCTTTGATTTGAGTCGCTTGATTATCTCTATTTAAAATTACATTTACATTCAAATTTTCCATTTATTTATACTATACTTCTACTGACATTCTTTTTATGTTGATTTTGACACAATCCAAGTTCTCGCAAATAATTAACGATTGCTTCTCGGCAGTCGCTAGCTTCATTTTCATTGCAATAATCAATAATAAAATAGATATAGTTTTTATAACATGTACCTTTGTAAATGTATGATTTTGTTAGAAACCAGTTACAAATATTCTCTCTCATTATGGTTTCAAATACAAATGAATGATTACGGCGAATAGTACTACGCAGATACTGTTCATATCTTGGTATGCAGGATTTCAAAAGGTGGTGGCATCGCATGTAGTATTCCTTGTTTGTGTACATGAAATATTCATCTGGAATATATTCTTTGATGACATAATCCACTACATCTTCTGGTAAAAAATTTATATCGGTAAGAATAAATTTTTCTCTTATTGAGGACATTATTATACTATTCCAACAAATGTTTATGTGTTTATGGGTTAGTTATTGCTTTAATATCACATGGATTCGGTGCTCCATAAGTAATTCCGTCCCAAGCAAGACCGCAACCTTTCGCCCATGTGTATTTTTTGCACGGACCTATAGAACCAGCATACTCATTTGTAGTAAAATCCTTTGTTTTATTGTTTGATGTGTTGTTGCATCTTCCTAAAGCCTTTGTATTCACACATTTACCAGAGTCATCAATTTCCCAATAATCTGGGCATGCGGGTATAGTCGGAGGCCATTTCGGATCTTTCGTGTTTCGCATAAAGAACCCTAGTATGACAAGAACAACTATTAACACAATCAATGCAACAATTGTAACAATTTGGCGAAAATCAAGATCCATACTTATATAGAATAAATCAATATAATTTTTCTATTCAAGTAATATAAATGAATTCCAACGAGGTAAATTACACAAAAACAAATTACAACGGGCGTGTCAACATTCAAGGCCCAGATACATCGTTTTTGTTCAATATGTACGACAAAATACCTGCAAACCAATGCACGACATTTAGGAATCCTACAGAAGGTTTGTGGGATGATTCTGCACTGTCGCTTGCATTCTTCTCTCAGCAGAACATCCAAATACTCCAAAATGGAATTCGCGCTGGGGTGTATAAGAGGTCGAACGAACAATATTTGGTCGGTCCTCAAGATTGTGATTCTCTTCAAATCGTCATGAGGAGTGTGTTTCTGCAAAATTCTGCTAATAAACCTGATAACATTCCTCAGCAAATTTCTGAGCTGAACCAGATAGTGTTGAACTACTGTATCCAGCAGGTATATAGTGAGGCTCAGGGGTATATGAAATATATGAGCGATGTCAGCACATTGGTTGTTCCGATTGATCATCCTGTCATGGCAAACAACACGGATCGTCAACTTGTTTTGAAACCCTGGTTCTAATCCACTTTTGCCAAAAGTGGAGCAAAATCGTTCTCAAACAAAAATGTTATAAGTATCTTGATAAGATTAGAAATGTGATTATTATCTACTCCACTTTTGGTTATTTCCGACAATTTGGATTGCTGTAATTGTATCTGAAGTAATCGACTGATTCTCGGATCCCCTCTTCAATAGGTGTAAACTTGAACTCGGGAAAAATTTCAATCAACTTGGCATTGTTTGCAGTCTTCTTATATTGGCCATCCGAATAGGTTGAATTAAATACGATTTTGTCCTCGTAGCTATATTCTCGTGCGATCATTGTGGCAACATCCTTGATAGAATATTCTTCACTAGGCGAAACAATCAGCATTTCTCTCTTTAATCGATCAATGCATGATAGGATTAAAATGGCCAGATCTTGAGCAAAGATAAATTGACGAAGTGGTGCCCCAGTTCCGCGGACTTCAAATGGCGCACATTGCTGCTTTGCCAAATAACATTTGTGTATTAAGGACGGTATCACATGACCATCCTCAAGCGAATAATTGTCATTCGGACCATAAATATTGCACGGAATAATACACGAGTAATTAGTACCATATTGCTCATTGTAAGCACTGCAGTGAATTTCCATCATTCGCTTCGCATATGCATATGCATCATTTGAGAAATGCGGAGGACCGTTGTGCAGCATTGTCTCGTCAATTGGATATGTCGTCTTGTCTGGAAAAATGCAAGTAGAGAGAACACAAATGCACTGATGTACACCGATATTGTGACAGCACTTCAAGACATTGAAATTGATAAGCAGGTTCTGTTCCAGCATTTGCACCTTGTTGTTCATGTTCTTGTATAGTCCACCGACACATGCAGCCAAATGGATGACAATATCGGGGCGCTCTTTGTTGAAGTATGCATTTGTCTGTTCGTAATTGGTAAGGTCACAGTCTTTGGAACCAGAAAACACAAACTTATAACCATACAGAGGTGCAATTTTTCGTATTGCAGTACCAACAAGCCCCGATGCACCAGTAACAAGAATCGTTTTGCTCATATAATTCATAAAATAACATAACTCTATATTATTTTATTTGATATCAACATATTACATATCAACTAACAATCCACCTTTTTTAATCCAATCACTCCACATGCAATACGCTCTCCTGCATTACCGGTTTTCAAAGATTCCTCGTTTCCACCCAACCCCAAATCATCCTCGTCTTTATGGAGGATCGCCATTCTCCCTACTATACACGCAGGATTTTTAAAATCAACCGAGAGGACTTTGTCGTATAGAACACCTTTGGCTTCACCGTCTTTGGAAATTATATTACCTAAATCGCCCGCGTGCCGTTCTTTCGAGTTAGGACCACCATGTTGTTTACCAAAAGGATTAAAGTGAGCACATGCGCTTTTACATCCTTCCGTCATGTCTCCATATTCATGAATGTGAAACCCATGCTTTCCATCTGCCAACCCGTAGATCTCATACTCTATCTTCAATTGGCGACGAGATATTTCAGTAAATACAATTGTACCCTTTATTCCGTTACTATCCAATAATGACACTGCTTGTTTATTTTGTTTTTTACCGCCTTTCTGATTACACCCAATGTATGGTGCGCAAGAAGAACGCATAGTGAAACCTCTCACATTTTTGCAGTCTTTCCTGGTAAACCTGCGAGGCAAATTAAAAAATTTACCATCCGTAACTCTTTTACATGTTTTGGCCTTTTTTGAATGATTACAACACGATGACATGTGTTTATATATTTACATAATATTTTATTACTCATATATATATATGAGCAAAAAGCCACAAAATGGAATAGGAACCTTTAAATACTCGAACGGTTCTGTTTATACTGGACACTGGAAAAATGGTAAGCAATCTGGTACAGGAACTTTTGAACAGGGAGGCGCAAAATATGTAGGAGATTTCGTTAATAACATGTTTGAAGGTACAGGAACTTTAACCAAATCTGATGGTTCAAGCTACGCCGGAGATTTTGTTCGTGACGAGTTTGAAGGCAATGGAAATTTAATCAGGTCTAACGGCGAAAAATACATCGGAGAATTTAAAAATGGCAAACTACATGGTAATGGAACATATACTTGGATGAATGGAGATATTTATCAAGGATATTGGAAAGACGGAAAACGCAATGGCTCTGGAAAAATGACATATTCAGATGGAACGGTTACTGCGGGTATTTGGGTTAACGGAAAATGTACGGAGGAATATCCAAAGCTGAAGGTTACAAAATCGGCATTCAATGATTGCGAGGATGTTTTTTATATGGAAAAGATGGAAACTGGCAACATAATCGTATTACATAACCAAACGGTAGAACAAGATATGTTCGATACGAATACAACGATTGGCGCTGATAAAACGATTGGCGAGAAACAGAACACTCCGAACATATGTACATACATGTTTTTAAAGTCTAATTTTGACGAATATATAAAAACTAAAAACATTAACCCGAATACGCGCGAACCTATGACGGAAGAAAACTGTAAAACATACATTTTACATATTGTTGATGATGACAAATCCAAATCATCTGAAAAATACAAATTTTCAAAACGAAAATCCAGATCATCAGAAAAATCCAAATCTCCAAAGCGTAAGGCTACATCTATGTCATGGGGAGGAAAACGTATCAGACGATACACATGCAAACGAAAAAAATGAGAGATACACAAATCGACGAAATACTTTACCTTCTGTAATGTATGTTTGTGACGAACAATCCAATTCCATATATCGTCCATACACACCCATTGTATTGGAAGATGGCTCTTTCTATGGAAAATATCCGAAGAAAATAATATTATCCAGAGGGGTTGGAGTAACTCATCAACAAATCATTCGAATCATCACACGCTATTTTTGCAGATGAGTTGTTGTCAAATCGTTGTATACACAAGTTTTCTTTTTCACCTTTACTTTTTGACTTTGTATTTATGAAATACAAAATTAAAAAATGTAAGCACATTATAGTATACAAATAATTTTAATTTTACAAATATTTTACTTCTTTATAGCACCCTTGCTTATAACCTTCTTCTTGGGCTTGTCCTTTTCTAACCCAGCCATGAGCCTCTGCCTCGCCTCCTTATAATCAAGATACTCGATTTTGAGCTTATCGAGTTCCGATGACCACATTTGTCTGTCCGTTGTTCCAATAACTGTATCCAACTCAATCTGCTTCTGGGCGTGCTCTGCAAACAGCTTTGCAACATTCTCATCAGTCACACTGTCCATCGTCATCTTGGTCAAATACTTGTAATCTTTGTCGCCGTCAATCACATCGTAACCAGCGAGCATAATGTTAATCTGCTCCTTGTTCTTCTTACGCAAATCAATTGTCCCATCCAGATTTGCCTGTATGTACTTAGCCTTGTTGGACAGCAGTTTCAGCTCACGCTCCAATGTCTTGATCATGAACTCCTTACGCTTTCCATACAGTTCAAGTCGAGTTACAAAGTAGTCGTCAATAATCGCCTCTACAGTATCGTATTTCTTTAGCTTATCGTTCGCATCGAACAAGTGCATATTGGTGCTGGTGCAGGTTGTTGCGAGCTTCAACACTTTCTCAATTCCCGGATTGCCCAGCTCATCCATCTTGCCCTTTGCGAACTGGATAGTGAAATCAACATTCGTGTCCTTGCTCATATCCTGATAATCTTTGACTGTTGGCAGAATCTTCTTGCCAGCCTTGTCTTGACCTGGATCAATCAAGTGCTCTAGAAGCTCCTTAAAATCTTCTGTCCAGTATCCCACAGGCAACTCAGTTACACGAATCTTATCTGGTCCCAAAGTCTCATACATTCCCTTAATCACAAACTTCTTGTCGGCAACCTTCTCGATCGTGCCTTGGAATCCCTCATAGTATGGCACGAAATCATTCTCCAAGACAAGACCCTTATCTGCCAACTTCACCTTCAAATAATCAATGATCTCCAGCGGGTTGTAGCACATAATGTTTGTGCTGAAACCAGTACCAATACCCTTGGAACCATTCACAAGAACCATCGGAATAATCGGCGCATAGAATTGCGGTTCTACCGGCGTTCCATCGTCGTCCAAATAATTCAGCACATTGTCATCTACCGCAGGGAATATGGACCGAGTAATCTTGCTCAACGCAGTGAAGATATACCTCTCCGAAGCACTGTCGTCACCTCCCCTCAGCCTCGTGCCAAACTGACCTGAGGGAATCAAGAGATTGATATTGTTGGAGCCGACGAAATTCTGGGCCATTCCAACGATTGCACCATTGAGCGATGCCTCACCGTGGTGATAGCAGGAATGCTCTGACACATATCCAGAGAATTGCGCGACCTTGATTTCACTTGTGAGACCCTTTTTGAACGCAGCAAACAGAATCTTTCGTAAACTAGTTTTCTGTCCATCCATCAAGTTCGGAATACTTCGATCGCAATCGTACTTGGAGAAATGGATTAGCTCATTGTGGATAAATTCATCATATGATACAGCGGTTCGATTTGTGTCCAAATATAACTCTCGGTCATAATCCTCCAACCACTCTTTTCGGTCATCTGCTCGATCCTTGTTGAACACCATGTTGATCGCATCATCGCATTTGATGCCACTGTGCTCGAACCCCACAATCTTCTTCTTTGCAAAGTATTCGCGGAACTCCTTGCCAGTGCTCGTTCCCAAACCCTTGTAATACTTGATTGTCCAACCCTTGGTATCATTTTCAGCCTTCCACTCCTCATACTCACCCTCATTGTAAAACTCCATCTCGAAATTTCCCTTCTTCGCCTTCAAGATGGGTGTGTTCATGAATCCAATGAATCCTGGGATTCGTGCAAGTGATGGCCATTCCGTTTGGAAGAGGTTGATGCACAGCCCCTTGATGTGACTGCCGTCCAAATCCTGGTCCGTCATGAAGAGAATCTTCCCGTATCGCAAATTCTTGTGCACATCTTCGATCGTCTTGTATTCCTTCTTTGACTCTAGTCCAAGAATCTTCTTGATTTCAGTGATTTCCTTGTTCGCCGAAATCTTTGCGTGACTCTCTCCTAGAGCATTCATGGGTTTTCCCTTCAACGGATAAACACCAACAGTGTTCCGGTCATCGGACGACAATCCGGAAATGATACCCGATTTGGCCGAATCTCCTTCACACAACAAGAGCATACAGTCCTTGGCTTTGTCCGTGCCTGCCCAGTTGGCGTCAGTCAACTTGGGAATACCGCGTACATTCTTGGTCTTTTGTCCGTCAGTCTTCTTTGCCGCCTTGTTGTCCTTCAATTCTGTCAGTGCACATGCTGCTTCCATCACCCCCATCTTCGCCAACTTCTCAATCACTTTGTCGCCGACAGTGCAAGTTGATCCGAATTTTGCAACAGGGGAGTTCATATACTCCTTAGTCTGACTGTTGAATACGGGGTTTTCAATATCGCATCGGACAAACAGTGCGAGCTGCTCTTTGATATACGATGGATTGACCTTGATCTTTTTCTTCGTCTCAATATAGTCAGCCAATTTCCTGGTGATTTGATTCAGAATGTATTCCACATGTTTGCCACCATCGCTCGTGTATATCCCATTCACCCAAGAAATCTGGTTGAATTCTTTAGACAAACAATCAGAGTCTTTGGACAGGCATACCGCGTACTCCCACCGCTCTCCCGCCTCCTCATACACCCGCGAGGTATCTGCGCCAATAAACAAGTCAATATACTGTTTGAAACTCTTGACGGGAATAAGTTCGTCGTTGAACTTGACTTTGACCCCCTTGCCGACAATTGCCGCCATATCGTATACGCGACGCTGCAACAATGCAATTATATCGTCAGTGAGTCCGGTTGTCAAACCGAAACGCTTGTAATCAGGCTGGATTGTGATGGTAGTGAATGACTTGACTTTACTCTTTTTGATAACTGGTGTTCCAATAACGGCCAAGTTGTCGCTGAATTCCTGGAAATATTCCAGACAACGAACAGAGTCTATCGTTCTCACAGATGCAGCGGATGACAATATGATTGCCAGCTTAGCACCGAGACCGTTCATCCCACCAACAATCTTTTTCTCGTCTTTATCGTAATTTGTGGAAGTGCGCAAACGAGCGAAGATCATTTCGGGAATCCATGTCTTTGATTCGGGGTGTTGTGCTACATCGATTCCCGGACCATCGTTAGTGACTGAAATTTGTCCGGTGACTTTGTTGATCATCACTTCAATCTTGGTCACCTTATTGGCGTCTTTGGCTGTGCGCGTCGCATGGTCGGTCGCATTCACAAACAATTCGTCGCATATCTTATTGAAACCTGGATTGTACTGAATCGTCTTGCTTATAATTGTCCCGTCATCGCTGCAAATATACTGCAAAGAATCAATCAGTTCAGTGGAACCGACATACATTGCCGTATTGTGCAGCACATGCTCAATGGGGGTTTTCTCCTGATACTTGACAGCGAGCTCCTTATCCTCGAGTTTCTTGTCGTTACTCATGTTATTCTAATTATTGCACTGATTTTAAGTAGTATATTTAAAATCAATTTTTTATTCCACCTTTGGGAAAGGTGGAGCCAAACGCAAAGCGACTTTTAAAAATATATTTTTGGCTCCACCTTTTCCAAAGGTGGATTAGCTCAATCGCTTGAGAGAGTTGATCTGTCTCATCAAATCTTTGTGTGTTTTGCCAGTAACATCATCAAGGAATTGTTCTAAATATCCTTGGGTTACTTTCCTTTTTTTACCGCCACCACTTTGTCCGCTGCAAGCATTACCAGTGAGATTGTCGCATGCGGGTGTAACACCCTTTTGTCCTGCTACATTAGGGTCGCAATCATCTGTTCTTTTTGATATAAAGTCTGGCACAATGGGCTTGAACAATCCAATAGAAATAATATCAAACTTGATCAGCAATATAACGACGATTGCAAATATCCCAGCCAATGCTCCTAAATTTGTAAATGCATTTATAGTCACTATGATGGAAAGTATTATCATAATTCCAACTTTGAAGAATTTGAATGTTTCAATAATAAACGACCCAACAGATAACTCCTTGTCAAAACCTACTTTTGTTCGTAACTTACCTTGATAACCAATCATTCCAATAAGGCACGACAATAATACAATTGAAACAATTCCCGGCGCAAGTCCTAACGCTATAGTGGTGAAACATAAGACAATGACTGCTTTGCAAAGTGCCCAAAAATAACTGCTTGTCTTATCGTTGCTGTCGAGACTAATCATGTCACCTGACACAGGATCTTCCTTTTTGAAGAAGATCGAAAGACTTGTAAACCATATATATAAAAAGTAGAAACAATCTATAATACCCAAAAACGACACTATGATACCCAGCAAGATTGGTCCGATTAAAATAATAACCGACTCCGAAAATTTATCGTTGAAAAATGTGAAAACTGTATTTAATATCATATTGTTTTTCAATATAAGGGATTCAAACAGTGCTATACCATAAAGCGGAAACTGACTTTTGCCCTTCTTTTTGTTTGAATAATTGCGAAACATATCCAAGAAGAAATTCTTGGTGTTTGCAGGACTATTGTTAAATTTAAACTTTTGGGAATTTCCGCCTTCTATAAAAACATTGATTTCATTTCCAGGTATTTTGGGTATACATGTGTTCTCTTCAGGCAGTATATTTGCTTTTCCAATTTTGGAACAATACAATACAATTGCGCCTAACGCGAAATAGAGGGTTGTCCAGAACACAGTCTTTGCTGTAGAAGTTAAGAACCCCATTGATGAAACATACACGGTTTTTACTCCAGATTCAACTTGTTGTTCTTTTTCTTTCCTTATGTCCTCTAGTGATTTTTCTGCGGTTGACATTGCTTATATTACAAGAATAATAAATTTTCGCTAAATAAATAATAACGCTTAATAGTATATATGAAGTTAGTGTCTCTGTTATATTTTATTCTTATCATTATAGCTATTTACATGAGTTTATATTTAATGAATAGTATCGATGGTTTTACAACAGGTCAACCAATTGTCAACACAAGCCCACCTATGGCAAACTTTGGAACTAATGTTTGGAGATCCTCATTCGACAACAGTCTTCGAGAATTTGATAAGCGGTACAAACTCGTAGGATTTGAGGGAGAAATGAAATATCCAAATCACTACACTGTAACAGGGGAATTTATTGATGATGGACCACTTGAGTGGAATACAGAAGTGGATTAGGTTGCGTACAAGAGCGCTGCATTACCACCAATGAATGTTACGACATTGTATCTCTCTTCCATAACATACAAGTTGTAATTGTAGTCGAAAATGCGCCATGTCGGTTTATTGATTCCGACGATTTCTCCCGTTTGGGGGTCGCAAATTGTCAAAGATTGTGCCAAAGGATCCAGCGGCGGAATAATCGTAGTGAACTCAAATTGGACATTCTTGAACTTGTTCATGTTCATCGCCCCCGAAGGCTGATCAGAAGGTCCCGAGTTCAAGCAGAAATTGTAACAGTAGACGCCCTCGGGTGCGACGCTCGCGGTTCTCGTGTATTTCTCTATATAATTGAATATTCCCACTGGGAGAATATTCTCTCGATACTGTCCGTCCAAAAGGATTCCTAAACCAACCAAAATCTCCTTGTTGTTTTGTGGGCTGTATGGCCCCGATACGAAAAGACCGGTGGGTGTCCCGTCAACATTCACTCCCGGTCCAATGTAAATTGGTGGATCACCCGGAATAGGCGAAGGATACACAACATTTCCAGTTGCAGAACCAGGTGTTGAATCGTTTGGAACATAATTGTACGGCCAATTCGTATAGTTAGACCACTCATTTCGCAAATTCGCATCAGAACGCTGGAAATAGAACATCCATCCGCTCACGAGACCCATCGAATTCAGCTCAACCTTGTTCTGTCCAGTCACATTGTAAAACACAGATTCGCGCGCCTGCTTGAACAAATACTTCTGTTCGTTCTTGGCGAACAGTTTCGCTTCATCGTTGGACAAGAAACAGTATGTGCAACTCAAATTAATGTCGGAATTAAAGTCGGTTCGTCTGTCAATATAACACTGTTGATTATCAACACCAATATTTTCCGCCGGAGGAGTCTGCAGAAATCGATACATTTGCATATACCATAAATTGAAGTTTGGCGCCACATACGGAAACTGATTCACCCAATCTAAAACATCACGAATGCGGAACAGCTCGCATACTGGACGAAATGTAATGCTGACTTGAAGCTCATTGTATTGCAGCGCGACTAGAGGAAACGCCATGGTACTGCGCATATTGAACCACGCACCAAGCGGGACATAAATCGTCTTGCTTTTAATCGCCGGCTGCGCCCCGGCTGGAGAATCAGTGTAATAAGAATTCGGGTAAGAGTTCACATGCGCTCGGTCGTTGGCGGGGTCATTGAACTCTGCGATGTTTCCAGACATTTCATCAAACAGTCCTTTCTTTCCAACATCGCGCTGCACAGCAGCCAACAAATATCGTCCTGAATACTCCTGTAATGTCTGATTGCCACAAGTGATGCTTATTTTGCTGATCATCTGCGCTCCCAAGTCATCGATCCATTTGAACTCATATGGCGCCCAAGTCGTGTATTCAACTGGATCCTCTGGATTGCTACCAGGAACAGGAGGCTTTGGTTGCGGAGGCATTATCGGCGACCATATATTAGGCAGTGTCACCGACAAATAACAGTCCATCAACAAGTCTGCATATCGTTTGATTTTAAATGTAAATGTGGATTCCTCCGTTAATCGTAGCGATGGAGTTCCTTCGTGGTCTAGACGAAATCGTTGAAGACCAAAATTAGTGTATTTGGCATAACTCGATTTCCAAAATGATTTGCTTGGATTACCATTTAATATTACATTTTGTTGGCCTTGAGCCACAAGTTGCATTAAGCCGCCGGTCATTTGTTATATACAAATACTAATATTTAATATTTAATTGGCAAAAAATACTCTAATTGTATATTATGGCCGACGAATCTATTTCAATTCAACAAACGATGACTAAAAAATACGAGGAATTAGTTGACAACATTCGTGAGTTAGATCAAACCTTCATAACAAACATGTTAGTACTGTTAATTGTGTTTATTATATGCTTGTTGTTATTGTATATATTGTATACTACCAAACTTGAAGCAAGTGAGTGCGCCTACATGACCAAAATGTATGGTGATTTGAATGGTAAAATAAAGTCCAATACAGCAGACTCAAGCGATTTCTTGTGCAATTATTATGTAAAGACGGCTTACAATTGTTGTTCGGGTGGAAGCTACAAGAACGATTATGTGAATGTCTGCAATTTAAAGAGTGTTATAAAACAGGGGGCTAGGTGTTTGGATTTCGAAATATACTCCGTTGATGGGCAGCCCGTTGTTTCCACATCCACAGCCGACAACTATTATGTTAAGGAAACCTACAACTATGTCAAGTTTTCAGACGCGATGAGTATTATTAAGTTGTACGCTTTTGGAGATGGAGCGCCGAATAAGTTGGATCCCATCATACTCCATTTGCGATTCAAGAGCAATAACCCGGAAATGTACAAGGAAATAGCAAATATATTCCAATCGTACACGAGGGAAATGCTCGGAAAAGAGTTTAGTTATGTAAACTATAATCAGAATTTGGGATTGCGTCGTTTGTCTGAACTGAAAAGTAAGATTGTGTTAATCGTGGATGAAAGCAACAAATCATTTCAAGATAACACCAATTTGGTCGAGTATATAAATGCAACGAGTAATTCTGGTAATATTCGTTCCTATCCATACTTTGGAGTGAAAAATGTTCCCGACATTGACGAATTGAGCAATTTCAACAAGGGGTCATATATGACAATTGTTTTGCCCGACGGCGGGGTGAATCCGCCGAATCCAAGCGCAGATTATGCGCGAGAACTTGGATGCCAATTTGTTGCGATGCGTTACCAATATGTAGACAACTTTTTACTAAGTGACATTAATTTCTTTGACAATAACGGATATGCATTTGTTAGGAAACTGGAGAATATGCGATATGAGCCAGTCACAATTCCACCACCCGTCGAGCAAGATCCATCTCTCTCGTATGAACCAAGAATACTAGATGCTCCTCTAGGAGTTACATATACTGTATAATAATTTTCTCTCGATTGTATATGAAGAAAGAAACAGTAAAATGCAATAAATCAATGACATTTCAAGAATGCGAATTAGCCATTCTTCGAAGTGCTGTTGATTTAGCCGAAACAAAAATGGGAAAACGACTCGTCAATACACCAGAAGTCCAAGAGATGATTCAAATAGTCGAAGATTTTTTGAAAAAGAAGAGTCTGATTTGTTATGGCGGCGTTGCAATTGATGCTCTGCTTCCTGAACAAGACAAGATCTACGACAAGGAGGCTGAGCTAAGCGACTACGATTTCTACTCTCCCAATGCGATGGAAGATGCCAAAGAGTTGGCGGACATTTATGCGAAGAAGGGATACACAGAAGTGGAGGCGAAAGCCGGAGCTCACAAGGGAACATTCAAAGTGTACTGCAATTTCCTGGGTGTTGCCGACATCACCTATATTCCTCCCGAACTGTTCAATGCGTTGAAAAAGGAGGCTGTCCGCGTCAAGGGTATCTTGTATTGTCCAGCCAATTTCTTGAAGATGGCAATGTACTTGGAGCTCTCCCGACCAGCAGGGCAAATTGACAGATTTGAGAAAGTGTTTAAGCGTCTCTCTCTACTAAATAAATACTATCCGTTGAAGACAGTTGACTGTGATTCTATTGATTACCAACGAGCAATGGGCGACATTACAAATGAAGATGAAATTTACAAGGTGACGCGAGAGACATTTGTCAATCAAGGTGTCGTATTCTTTGGAGGTTACGCGATCAATCTGTATTCGCGGTACATGCCGGAAAAGCAACAACGGAAGGTTAAGCATATCCCCGATTTCGATGTTCTCTCGAACGATCCAGAAACAACATGTGAAATTGTTGAAGAAAGGCTGAATGATATCGGCATTCAAAATGTCAAGATCGTGAAGCACGAACCTGTCGGTGAAATAATACCTGTGCATTACGAGATTATTGTAAATAAGGACACAATTGCATTTGTATATAAACCAATCGGGTGTCACAGTTACAATGTCATCAAAATAAGCGGACAGAAGGTCAATGTTGCATCAATTGATACCATGTTAAATTTCTATCTTGCGTTCCTGTACACGGATCGCGACTATTACACTGAATTTATGGATCGAATTTTGTGCATGTCCAAGTTCCTGTTTGATGTGCAGCAGAAGAACCGTTTGGAGCAGAAGGGTCTGTTGCGAAGATTCAGCATCACTTGCTATGGACACCAGGAGAGTGTGGCAGAGATGAGAGAACATAAGAATCACATGTATGTAGAACTAAAATCGAAGAAAGGAACCAAAGAGTATGATGAATGGTTCTTGAGTTATAAACCTGTTACTGTTAAGAAAGACAATGGTGATAAGGCTGAAAAAAAGGCACCAAAGAAGAAGAAGCTGAAGAAAACCGCAAAGAGAAAGTCATTTTTTGGAATTTATTATTCAACAAATAATACAACCAAACGAAAGAAACGAAAATATTAAATTTATGTAACCGTTATTGGTTTCATAAATTTACACACTATAAATCAAATACGGCACTATATAGACCGCAACAATCATTGTGATCAGATTCACATTCAAGCTTTTGCCTTTCAAGTAAGATCCGATGAGTATAGCACAAATCATCATCGCACTATCCGAGAGAATAGCTTTATATCCATTCTCTCTGCCGTAATCTTTGAATATGTCCAATATCTGGGATCTACCGCGAGGGACCGACATGCACAATTGATAAAACAGAATATCATGAACAACCTGTATGCAGACCGCTAATCCAATGAACTTGATGAGAGAATATTCCTTGAAAATATAGGGATACAACAAACGCGCTAAAATGATTCCAATGAAAATGATCAATACATCTGCAATAACAGCGCTTAAACTCAGATCTGCGTACCAGGTTTTCAGAACATTCGATTTAATCGCGCCGCCGATAAGTAGACAAATAACAATCATATCTGTTATCAGAACACCGTTGAAGATGGACAGGTAATCGCTTGTGTCGCCGAACTGAGAAATATTCTTGAACAACATCTATACTATATAATATGATAATAAGTATATGTTATCACATACACTCGTTATCACATACACTCGTTATCACATACGCTTGTTATCACATACACTCGTTATCACATACGCTTGTTATCACATACACTCGTTATCACATACAATAGGACTCCAACATAACTCCAAAACATTCCTTAACGATCCGTGCAAACAGTTTATAGAATATGGATGTTTCTAATCCATTGGTATATCGCCCTATTATATTCAAAATACATATGGTATATACAAGGACTGTTTCGTATATTGATTTTATAGATGAACGCGATCTGTTTATTATGCCCCAATCATTCACATAACTGCACATCGGGGTATCGGTTTGCTTAATATAAAAGTTATGAATGTCCAACATTCCACTCAGTACCCGATGGCAGTTTGTCTTTTCATTTTTTACATTGAAAAAATGTAATATTTTGTCGTATCCAAACAGATCTAAATGTAGAATCTTCCGAGACGAGCATGGATTGAACATATACGGGTTCACTCCATCAAAATACTTACCTTTATACAGTAACTTTCCATCCATTATGAAAGGCAAATGGCAAGACTTGGAGATAGTGTCAAACACATCATTGTTAGATTTGTAAACACATTTAGTTATTTTATTTCTAGTTTTAATGTTATTGTATGAAATATACAATTTATTATTGAATTGTTTGTACATATCTTTGTCAATAAGTAAGTGTTGTTTGATCTGCTGGATACATGTCATCGTGTTTGATGTTTTTATCTCATTGTAAAATATATTATATAAATCAGGCATTGATTCGAGAGAATCGGACAAATACAAGAGGGCAACTATTGATCCCACACTTGCTCCTGAAATTCGTTCCACTTTGATGTATTTTTGTCGCTCCATCTCCTTCAAAAAGTGAACTGCCCCTACCAAATATGATCCGTTGAACATACCACCGTCCAAAACAAGGTCCAACCGCAATGGTGACTTTTGTTGTTTGAATTTATCTGGTAGATTGTCTATCAATTTGTTGACATATTGATTTATCATTATACACATAGGTATAAGATTTTTTGATTTATCTTGCCGCAGGTTTAAAGTTTACCACAGATTATTTTTTGCGTGATACAAAAAATAATATATGTTACTATTTCTTATAGTTTTTTCGTCTCTTATTGGTTTTTCTTCTCTTATTGGATTTTCGTCTCTTATTTATTGTCCGGCGTTTATGTCTCTTATAACCACCGCCTTTGCCAGCCTCGTTAAATGCCTCATTAGCTAGACCTAATCCGAGTGCACGAAGTCCTCCCCACGGGTTTCCTTTTATCAGATGACCCCACGCTTCAGCAACTTTTTCCATGGCACCCTTTGCTGCTTTTGCAGCATTTATTTCTGCTAGTGCAGCTTCCTTTAACTTTTCAGGTGCCTTAACCAAAGTATCTAATAACTCTGATCCAACTTGTTTTTTTGCTAGAACAGCTTGTATAAATAAATCTCTAGATTGACTTGTCACTGCATCATTGAATCCAAGTGCGAGTTGCCTGAGGTATAAATCAACTATTTTTGATAATACTGGATCCTTTTCTTTAATTGTTTTTATTGCAATTGCTATCTGATTTAGTTTGGTTTTCTTTAATTTTTCATCTTTCAAAGGTTTATTATCAAAACCAACCATTTTTAGACCTTGATTAATAAAATCTTTTGCAACTTGAACAAGCCCTTCTGAAGCTTGGTTTTCTAATTTAATTAGTTCATCCATACGATGATTAAATTCGGCGAGTGTAGGATTTTTTGCCTCATCCAAACCCTTTAAATAATAACCAAGAGTAGAATGTTGCGTAGTTCCGCTCAACTCAAAACTATAAGCACCATTTGGTGTCATAGCGCATAAACCGCTGGATTCTGTACAAGGATATATTTTCATTGAATTAATTGCTGCAAGACTCCCAATTGCGCTTGAACCAAACCCTGCAGCCAATTCTGTTGCACAAGCAAATGCATCACCATCTAAACAAGGTTGCCACATGCCTTGAACCACTGTGTATGTCTCATTAAATTTTGTAGCCGCAAGTTCCATCTTATCAATTACGCCATCCAAATTCTGTATGGGCTCATTCATTAATTCAGTCACATTAAACAAACCGAGATATTCCGCCGCAACACCAACACGACCAAGCTCGTTTTTTATACTATCATATGCACCAAGACCAATTGCCGCCGATTGAGCTACTGTCTCTACACCAGTTTGGAATGTGGTCAAAAAACCAACAGCTGCTACTACGCCACACAAAATAGCAACTTTTCCTTTCCCCTCCCCACCAACATATGAATACTTAGGTTCTTCCAGACTTAAAACACTAGTTTCAAGAGTTTTGAAAAAGGTTAAAAAATCATCAGGTCTCATACCATGTTTGATAAAAACAAAATAAAAAAAGTCAATGTCAGACAAAATCCAAAGCATTGCAATATAAAAATTATTAGTATTACACCATAGTTCAACTAATTCTGATATGAGAATTTCTTCACCAGGACGAGATGTATTGATTTGTTTCAATTCATTTATGATTTTAGAATTCAAACTATTTATCCGGTTATGTAATTCACGATCATACCAAATTCCAAATTCGTTTAATAAACCACTTATGTTTTTGTATGTGTTCATCGATACAACTGGGCTTGATAAATCCAGTAAAGGTGAAGAATCTTGTCTACGGATCATTCCCGCCATAATATATATATATATATATAGTTATATTATTATCCTATTTAGCTATTGGATTAGAACTGTCCAAAATGCGTAGTTGTCTTATTCATCAAGTAAAACATGAGACCGAACAAAATACTGCTAAAAATGTAACCATTGATGTTGAAATTTCCATCGGTTGAAAATAACACCGGGAAGTATCTGAACAGCTGTCTTCGGAACACTGGCAACTGGAACAAGAAATACATCACTGCCAGCAGCATGGGGGTCTGAATCTCACTGTAAAGATCATCCAGCGACTCATTGCGCGACGCTTTTCGGTTGTAGTCGCTCACCATATCAGGACCTTCCTCATAACCCTTGATGTAGTCTTCTCTAGTTGCTTGTTGTGGAATGTAATTCACTTGGACTTGTGGATCCGCGTTTATATTACTAGTGATCATCGGAATATCACGCGAAGGAAGCTGCGTGGCCCCAGTAGAAGAGGCTTGCTGGAGGCCATTCACAATTTGGTTGATTGTGTTCTGGTCCAGATTGAACGCCGGTTGACCTTGACTAGGTCCTGGTACCTCAGATGCACTTATTTTGATGTTGCTACCACCTCCTCCGCCAGTCGGATCGGTTGGCAAATCCATTATACTGGTTGTATCGTTGTTCATGAATAGTATGAAGAATGATTGCTCATACTATTTACGCATTTCTATATGTTTCTCTAAAAGTCTACAATTCGCTTTGCGGCGTTGCATTTTGTGGAAGTTGGAACATACTTGAAACATTTATTATCGTGACTATAAATTTTATCTGAAATATTTTCTAAAGGAGGCGCATGAAAAATAACACAACCTCTATCTTTGCAGACTTTTCTAAACAATGATGCCAGTCCGAGTCCGAGCAAAATCGACATTAAGTATTTGCCCGTTGTTGTGTGAACAAATTTACCAAATTCAACCATTGAATATATTATATGGTGACATAAGAATATTATGTCTCGTTATTTATGCCTGTATTGGAAGAGCATTTATTAACGATATGTCTTTCGGGCATTTAACCTCAACCGGCTTAAAGTAAAAGCAGTTATCCGCATTATCTTTAAATAGCACCTTCTCTACATTTTCCGGGCTTGGATATATGAAGACAGTTTTCATTTCAGGTCCCAGTATATAGACGAAGAAAATACCCACCGCAAAACTGATCAAAAAAACCGGTAATGAAATGTAATTCAACAGCATATTATTATAATAGTGATATTTAATTATGCAAGAATTGAATTCTATTTACACCTTTGCCAAAGAACAGTGAAAGACGCCGAACCCTTCGTCTCGGCGTTTTACAAGTTCTAAGAATGTGCAATGGTGTATACAAACAACCGAATAAAATATATTATATATATAATGACAACTGTAAATGTTTATTATTCGCTGGTGTTGTCTGTTACGGTTCAAATTATAACTGGAATACTTGACTTCACTGTTTTGCTATTGAAAGTTCCCTCCAAAATCTACATAATTAAACAACTTTTGTTTTGGGAGGTGATCGTTCAAGTCATAGAGGGAGCATTTTATTTATACTGGTTGTATGATTTTAAAAATATAAAAAATATTACGCCCAAAAGATATATTGATTGGATCATAACAACCCCGACAATGTTGGTAACATTAATTTGCTATTTAATATTTTTACAGTATAGGGACAAACAACTATCGCATCAATTAGATTTCTTCGTATTGATAAGAGAAAATTTTGATTCGATTCTCCAGATTCTTTCGTTAAATTGGTTAATGTTATTTTTTGGATATTTAAGTGAAGTTAATTTGATTCCTACTATTGCTGGCGTTTTGTTAGGATTTATTCCATTTTTGATATATTATTACATGATTTATACAAGATATGCAATCTACAGCAAAGATGGAATGAATATATTCCTGTACTTCTTCTTCTTTTGGTCATTGTATGGTGTAGCAGCTCTCTTTTCTTATAATATAAAGAATAGCTTCTATAATATATTGGATTTATTCGCGAAAAACTTCTTCAGTGTCTTCTTAGCGTATGTAATATTACGAGAGATTTAGTCCAGCGACTCATAAGACTCATCCTCTATTTCCTCACCTATGTTTAGTCCGGATTCTTCGTCAGACTCAGACGACGAATCGGAAGAAGATTCAGACTCTTCATCCTTATTTGCTACGGGTTGCGGTTTTTGTTTCTCTCTTGTCAACACTTTTGTTTCCACAAGCGCAACTTCTAAACTCTCTATTGTTTGCGGTGTTTGGATCAAATGATATGTCATTGTATCCTCGTCATACCACACAATACTCTGCTTGTATTTCAACTTCATAATCTTATCCAATTGCGGTTTCAACTGTTCCACATACACCTTGACTGCGGACACTACATTCTGGTCTTCGTATTCTTCCCCATTTAAAAAATCCTTGATGGTTTGTATAGACTTGTAACTATCGGCAATCAGTTTGTTCAACTCTTGTTTATCCGCCTTGTTATCCACCTTATCATAAAAGATCTTGGTGTAATACTCAATACTGCTACTGTACTCATTTATCTGCTTCTTCAGCTGATCAAAGTTTTCAATTACCTCTTCCGACTTCATATACCCAAATAGCAGCTTGTTCTTCTCATCGATAATTTGTTCCTTTATATGCTCCATCTCTTGCTCGTCGTGCTTCAAAATGTCTTGCACACCTTCGTGACTACCTGCAACGATTTTGATGTTTAGAGAGCAAGGATTGGTCACAACACCACATTTGGCGGTCAATACGCGCGACAACTCCTTTTCGTCAAACGAACCGGAGAAGAGGGTTCCTCCTTCCCTTTGACAGTTCACGCACTTCGGTTTAAGTTTCATCAGCTTTTTTCTAATGTCTTGCTCGGTAACATTCTTTTTCTTCTTCTGCTTAAGTACATCGAACCTCTGGGCCTTGATACTGTTTTCATATGCATCTTTCAATTTATAATATTCGTCAAACAAGATTGATGTCATGTCTTATACACTGAGGGCCTATTTTATTTTTGTGTTTATAGCGTCAAATTCACTATCCCAAGATGGTAGACCAGTGATCAACTCTTGATGTGCGCGCTTCTTCGATTCTTGGAACTGCTTTATTTTTGATAATATATATTGCTGTTTTTCACGATCTTTGCTTGCTTTTTCGGCTGGAGTTAAGCGCCCCTTGTATTTGTAGAATAAGACTCCCGCTAAAAAGAGTAAAAACACCGTTAAAATAGATACATTGAAAACCACATTGTGGAACTGGTTCTTTGCTATGTGACATTGTTTTAGTGTCTGATTCAAGAAATATTTTACACCTGGTTCGGTTAATGTTGGTTTAGAGAAATAACCGTCGTCCATAATACATTACCGTGTATTAAAATAAATTAATTTATTCGTAATAAGTATATGGAAAGTAGTTCTTATTTCAATACAATTGCATTTTTATTAACAACTCTGTTTTATAGCATGGTAATGAGACCAGAGTTGAAAATAGAGCAAATGTCTCCTGAGAAATACCCGGAATACAAGGCAAATAATTACTTGTATTTAGGTGCTTATTTGCTGCTTGTGATAGTTGTTCAATTTTCCGTGAACTCGTCTATCATTGCGAACAATTGTGGTGGTTCCATGAAAGAGAATGTTGGGGCTGCTGGCTCACTGACATTTATTCCCTGGTTACTGATATTTGGTGTGATGATGCTGATATTGGTTATTTACCCAGGGTTCAAGAGCGCGTTTTCCGATGTAGTTGGATACTACTATGTCTCGACCAAAGCAAATGACATTTTGACTACAATACTGAAAGATTCGCGCATTGAATCTACGATGAATCCGAATGCGACACCAGCAGAAAAACAAAGGATCGAAACGACTGCTGACGCAATCATAAAAATAATGGGTAATAGCGCAGTGGTAATCAATCAAATTGTTCCTGAGAACTTTGTCCGTTATTGGGACACATTGAAGCCTTTGATGAAGGATGAGTACACTGCGAATGAACCACTGGAGTTGAAAGCCCAACTGTTTGAGCTTGTTGTCACTCGCGACTATATTGGAGAAATGATGTGGTATATATATACAGGCGTTCTCCTCACATTTTTGGTTGGGTTGAAGATTGCATCAAGGGGATGCGACAGCAGTCCGGAAACAATGGCAAAGAATTTGCAAGCTTATCAGAACGCACAGGCAAAGGAACTTGTTACAAAAGGCAAGGTCCAATAAAAATTGATTTTAATTTATTGCATGATTATAAATTAAAAAGTAGTATAGTTATTTAGTATATGTCGCAAATCACTCATTCGAGTAGTTCAGCGTTTGAACCATTTCAACGAACAAGTTCTAAAACAGATATTCAAGACCAAAAACATCACGTGATCGACACGATCAATGCACGAAAAGATAGAAAAAAGGCGTTTAATAACCTTCGCGAACTGTTCAAATGCAGCGGTACGACAGCAAGACGCGTTTTGCCTTGCTTAAAGAGTCAATTCGAAGAAAATGGTACAAAGGGGAATATTTCGATGTAATAATTATTCAATAAACACATAATATTGTCTCGTGATAACTAATATATAAAATGGAGCCTTGATATAGATTCTTTTTTCTCTGTGATTGTTGATATACAAAAAGAGGTGAATGTTCGACAGTGTCATTGTAATAGCATATAATGCGTATGCTATTTCAATATTGGTATTGTACTGTTTCGCAAGTACATATGTATTGTACATACCCGATCCAAACTCGGCCAAACCTAATGTGTATGTGTCTTCAATTGTACTGGAATAATACAGACATCCCAAAATTCCTACCAAATGATGAGCAGCGATCAGGTAACTGATTTGATACAGGAAATCTTTCATCAACAAAACACAGAATATAGCATTGAATACATTTGTGTCGACATAAATCGAGAGCGGCAATAACAAGAACTGACTACATGTGTGCATTTCTAAAGGAAACTTGTGACTCATTACTTTACATATATACTTTATTTATGTGACTCCTCTACAATAAATTTTTTTGCTACATTCAAGTTTACAATCATATCCGTATATCGTGTCGCTTCGTATCGAGTGGTGTAATGATTCGTATTTGATAACCACAATGATAAATAATTCCCATTTTTCTGTTCGGTTAACCAGAACTCGGGAGAATTGTATTGGATGTAATTACACACCCCTAATTTTCTAATGTATTGCGATTTTGCCCACCAGAAATTACCGGAAAAGTGGAGACGCGGTTCGTCATGTAAGTTAACTCCAACTGCATCATAGTTTGCTAACTCCTCCATACAAATGTCGTGCCTGTATATGTTGAAATAAGTCAAATATTTAACCCAATCCGTTATACACGGGTTGTTGATATGTCGGATACCCTTTGTGTGAATGTACAAGACATTAAAGTCTTCGTTTTGTGAATGTTCATACAAAAGGTTGAGTGTGGGGGTTTCGAACAAATTCAGGTTATTGGACACGCCTATAATTTTTATCTTCGGATCATACTCGGATAACCAGTAAATGTCTTGGTTATTGGTAGTCAATACATTGCATCGGATCTCGGTTACTTTGGAATACAACCCGCTCTCCTTTACATCATAAATCAAGAGTTTGAAAATGTCTTGCCAATTGTTCAGGCAACACACATGAAAATAAATATATGTATTCATCTACATTGAACAAACACATATATTCGACTGGTTTTACGAAAGATTGTTTTTGTCAATTGTCATCTCCTTGGCAATCTTTCTGATGATCTTGTTCTCACTATCATAATCATTACACTTGGACCCACCTCCCATCGCCTCAATTACAATCTTACTGTAGGTATCTGAATACTTGGATTCACTTGTAATACAATCTGGATACTTTTCCTTGAACAACGATAAACACTTGCTGTTTCGGAATGCCACCTTCTTGATAAGCTTTCTGACATTCTTATTATCTTCATCTTCCTTTGTCCAAACACCGCCATCTTTAATATAAATGGTTTCTCTCTTCTGATCCGTACAGTGAACTGGGCGTTTCGTTATGTCAAGTGCCTTCAAATTCTTAAGTATGATATTGGATATCCCGTCTACATACCCAACTTTTCCCATATGCTCTAGGTCTGCAAGCTGAAACTTGATGGAATCTACGAAATCCGTTATATTCATAGCGTCTTTGCAATCCTCGTTCAGAAAGACTTGCAGATTGAATGTCTTGTTATGAGAGTTGACAGTGTTTATCGTGTTATTGTTTGTTATGTTATTTTTCTTTATAGCTTCACTAAATGTATCAACCATCTTAGTGTTCTGTTCGATGAGCAACTCTTTAAACTCTTGGTTTTGTTTGATTAGTTGGACAATTAGATCAGCGTCAGTTGGTTTGTCGAATGCTTGGTATGTCTCTGTATCTTCGACACCCTTGCACTTTTTCTTATGGTTATACAAGCTCTGGCGATGTAAATACTCGTTACCACATTTGCACTTATAACAGTTTCCTGCACTTTTATGTAAGTCATTGTCAGTATCAGTGTAAGTATTCTGGTGTTTTGCAGTGGACAAATGTCTTGACCACAACCATTTTTGACAGCATGTATAGTCACATTTATCGCATATAAAAACCGGACCACTTTCACAACCAGAATTGTAAGTATTTTGAAGCATTTATATACTTACAGAAAAAAGTTGCTAAAGAAACCCGAACTAGTCAAATCAAAATTTTATGCTCACAAAGTGAAAAATATTTTTTCAATCGCCTGACGCTAAAAAAAATTATGGTCACAATTTTTCGAAAATACAAGACTTAGTCCTCCCTTTTCAAAAATGGACATTTATAAATGTCCAAAATCGATTTTCCGAGAATGGTCTTGGACTTTTTTATTGCATATTTTATATATATTATCGATTTTCCTACTTAAAGAACAGATTTTCTAAGGCTTCTCTTAATAAAAAAACTAACAAGAATCGCTGAGCAATATGATCAGATTAAACGACTCAAACCGAGTTTAATTTTCTCAATATTTCGCACTCTGGATACAATGTTTTAAAAACATTATAATAATTGTGAACCCATGGTTTATGACAAGCGAATGGGGTTTCTGAGAAAACTTCATCTACACAAAAATTGGTTGCTTTGTTATATTCAGGTTTATGCACATGTATATTAGGATA
>Ga0114978_10000803_pt1 | contig 26253 bp, 20 predicted proteins | sample S_140212_EF_Meta_FD_87027 | JGI IMG/M metagenome (GOLD analysis project Ga0114978, IMG submission 87027) | Freshwater microbial communities from Lake Simoncouche, Canada to study carbon cycling - S_140212_EF_MetaG | ecosystem: Environmental > Aquatic > Freshwater > Lake | place: Lake...
CGATCTTTGGCAATCTCTTCCGTGTCGGAATCCTCTGCTGGGGCGGGTTCGTCCCAGGAATCCGATTGACCGCGAACAACCGATTTTGTTGCGGGGCCACTCTTGTTCGCAAGGGCCTGCATTTTCGTACGGGCACGATTGAGACAATCGTCAGCCTGGCGTCGTTCCGACGCGGTGAGGCCCGAGGTGGAAGCCGAAGCTTCCTCGAGGTGAGAAAGTGATTCCACATACCGGCCACGCAGGTAGAGTTCCTTTCCTCGCTTGTAATGCTCCCGAGGGGTCAACTTGACCTGGGCAGCACTGCGGTTTTCACCACCCTTGACAGCCGTGGTTTCAATGTACTGAAGATTTGTCAATCGCATCGCAGCGATGACCAACGTCGTACAACCGATCAGTCCGATGATCCTACCCAAGATAACTCCTCCTCCGGGTCTGGCATTGACGAGGCGCGTCGAACATTCTTCGACAACAGTTAAAGCCGTGAGCGAAAGCGACCCGGCCGTGTACTCGAAAACTGGAATCGTGAGCTCCAACCCCGAGAGGTGGGATTCACGCGTGAAATGCAAAACGAAAGGCAAATTGAAAGGCAATAGCAGAGGGCGGGCGATTAATAGTCCATCTGGCGGAAAAGGGTCAATACGGATTCCGACGAGATCTCGCCGAGTTGACGGGCAAATTTTTGGAATTGAACCAGTTTCGGCGAAAGTTGCCGCGGAGCCTGCTTGAAGGTCGATTTTCCCGGAAGTGGACTCACAAAACGTTCCGGGCTCGTTCGGTTTGCATGAGTGATTGAACTGCGCTTATGATACTGAATCGATCCGCAGCGCGGCAAAAGCCATTGCTGAGGGGGAAGACCGAGAAGCTGCCTGTGATTGCAAACAGTGTATCTGTTGCGTCAACCGAGATGATTTTAGAGATTCAGGAGAGATCACGCATGGGAAAGCCACTGAGAATTGGAATGGTCGGGTATGGATTCATGGGCCGAACGCATTCGAATGCGTATCGAAAAGTGAGCCACTTTTTTGACTCGGACCATCAGCCGGTATTGAAGGCGGTCTGTGCTCGGGATGCCGCCAAGGTGAAATCCTTTGCGGATCGCTGGGGATACGAATCGATTGAGACTGACTGGCGCAAACTGGTCGAGCGAAAGGATATCGATGCCATCGATATCTGCACTCCGAATAACCTGCATCATGATATTGCGATTGCTGCCGCCGCCAACGGCAAAATGATTCTGTGTGAAAAGCCTTTGGCGATGGATGCGACCGAAGGGGAAGCGATGTGCCAGGCCGTGGAACAGGCCAAAGTGCTGAATACCGTCTGGTACAACTACCGTCGGGTTCCTGCAGTCACCTTTGCCAAGCAATTGATCGATTCGGGGAAGCTGGGCCGGATTTTTCATTACCGGGCTAATTTTCTGCAAGATTGGACCATTTCCGCCGATTTGCCTCAAGGGGGGGCGGCACTCTGGCGGTTGGATGCGGCTGCCGCTGGGAGTGGTGTCACAGGTGACTTGCTCGCCCACTGCATTGATACGGCGATTTGGTTGAATGGCGAAGTGCAAAATGTGACCGCTATGACCGAAACGTTCATCAAAGAACGGAAGCACACCCTGACAGGGAAGGTCGAAAAAGTCGAAATTGACGACGCGTGTGCTTTCCTGTGCCGGTTCGGCAATGGTTCGTTAGGGTTGTTCGAGTCCACACGCTATGCCCGGGGACACAAGGCCCTGTACACCTTTGAAATCAACGGTGAAAACGCCTCGATCAAGTGGGATTTGCATGACCTGCACCGATTGCAGTGGTTCGACCATCGCGACGAAGGAAATCTGCGCGGATGGCGTTCGATTCACGTCACAGATGGTGATCACCCCTACATGGCCAACTGGTGGGTTCCTGGGCTGCAAATTGGGTACGAGCATACCTTTGTGCACCATGTTGCCGATTTCCTTCAAGGGGTGGACAAAGGGATATCCGTGGGGCCAACGTTCCGCGATGCCCTGGAAACACAGAAGATTTGTGATGCTGTGTTGACGAGTGCGAAATCGGGAAGTTGGACCCACGTCGGATAGCATCTTGATTCTGTCGTGGTATAATCTCACTCAGATCAGTCATTGCATCCCATTGGTGGACAAGGATTTGCCCCCACCTCGGTGGATTATCTCCGCATTCCGTTGAATTGGTCATTTTTGACAGTGCGGCGAAACGGTTTCTGATCAGTAAAAAAACTCTGCACGGGCGACAATTCCGTCGCCCGTGCTTCCATTTGAGTTTTGACAAAGCGGTGATTGACGAGGCAATGCCGCTGAGTATTGCATGTGCTCATTCAATACTGAGTCAAATTCAATGCTCGGGCTAGTTATCATCTTTTTTGAATTGAGGACGGATCATGGAACGGCAGCCAATTTCCCGTGAAGGCTACGACAAGAAGAAGGAAGAGCTTCGGCTGCTTGAACAAGTCGAAATGCCCCGAATCGCTCAGGCCATTGCCGATGCCAGGGCGGAAGGTGACCTGCGTGAGAACGCCGAATACCACGGTCAGCGCGAGGCGCAAGGGATGCTTCAGGCGCGGATCAATTCCTTGAAATCGACCCTCGCGGATTGCTTTATTGTCGATAAATCGAGCTTGCCCAAAGGGGTCGTGACCTTCGGGACACGCGTCACTGTCCGCGATCTCAGCGATAATTCGATTGAGCAATACGAATTCGTCGGTCCCGGTGAAGAGGATTATACGAGTGACGTCATGAGAATTTTAACGGCATCGCCCCTTGCCACTGCGTTAATGAATAAAAAGATAGGTGATCACGTGGAATTTCAGGCCCCGCGTGGCATCACGCGTTTTGAAATCACCAACATCGAAGACACGTAATCAGACCTCAGCAGATCACTTGGTTTGACCTGGAATTTCTGATTGGACAGAGTGTTTTGCAGTCTCGTTTTTTGGGGGTTTCGTCAGTTTCTGGAGCAGGTTTTCCTCTTGGTCTGTGAATTTCTCTCCCGAATGGAAATCTCGGTTTTTGTCACCGCAGGTGGCGGGTCGCAGGTGGTGGATGGCGGGTGGTGGATGGCGGGTGGTGGATGGCGGGTTGCCGAGGGCTCGATCTCAAAAAATTCGGTCTTGAGCGATTGGCATAACTCTGTCACATTAGGCGTCGATCGTTCCGAATTTTTACCCGTCTTGCCTGGTTCCGGTCGAATGACGCCACGAATCCTCCATTGCTGCTTGTTTACCGTGTTGTTTTCAGCTCTCTCTGGCTGTGTGACCATGGACGCTGGCGGCCCCCCAGTGGCAAATCCGGTTTTTGTTCGCGCGAATAATTCGGAAGAGGCTTGGGAAAGAACAGTGGATGTCGTACATGATTACCTGTTCGAAATCGAACGCGAGAACAAACTCGGCGGAGTCATCGAAACTCGGTATAAGACCGGTGCCAGTCTCATGGAACCCTGGCATCCCGACTCGGTCGGCCAGGCGAATCGGCTGCAAAGTACGCTGCAATCGATTCGGAGAAAAGCGTATGTTCGGTTCACCCCTGCTCCAGGTGGCTATCTGGTTGCGGTCGAGGCGATCAAGGAACTGGAAGATGTGCCGCGTGCCGCGAATTTTGCCGGCGGGGCCACCTTTTTGGACAACAGTGCGTTGCAGCGAGATTTGAATCCCGTAGTCGGCCAGGCAACTCCCTCGGGCTGGATTGATCAAGGTCGCGATCCCGCCCTGGAGCAAGCGATGCTCCGCACGATCAATCGACGCTTCGCGCAGTAAACGTAGAACTGCAGGAAACTTGCCGTTGTCAGATCTCGGGGAGACCGCTAATGTCATCCGCTGATGCAATCAAGGATGATTGTGGTTGAGCTCTGAACAGGGAAGTTGACATGAAGCCCATGCTGCTTGTGGCAATGTCGTCGTGGATACTGATTTGCGGTTGCGCTGGGCGGATGGACGCGGATCTTTTGCAGGCACGAATTCGTGAGCAAGAGTCGCAACTGACGCAATCCGCCAGCGAGATGGCGAAAACGCGGTCGGAATTAAAACAGGCGCGAATCGAAGCGGAAAAACTCCGCAAGGAACTGGCTGAGATCGGAAACATGCCTGATTCGGTGGATCGCGCGCCAATATTGGCTTCTCGCTTACGGATCAATTCCCTCTCCAGTGGTGGTCTGAACAAGGATGATCGACCCGGCGACGATGTCGTGGTCATTCAATTTGTTCCCCTGGATGCGGACAATGAAGTACTTCGGGTTGCCGGGGCAGTGGAATTGCGGCTGTTCGATCCGCAACTCCCCGAGTCCGACCGAGAACTTGGACGCTGGACCTTTTCAGCGGACGAATGCGGTCGACACTGGACACGGGGAATTGCCAGTTCCGGATTTCAGTTTAGCCTCCCCCTGGACCAGAACCCGCAACATTCGGACCTGATCGTCAAGTTGGCTTTTCAGGGACCGGCGGGACGCAGTTTGGAATTGAGTCAGGTTGTCAAAGTGGTCCCCGGCTTGGGGGCTGCGGCAAAAACGGGACGAGTCCGAATGGTCCCCATACAGACGGTGGAAGAATCCAACGATCTCTTGCCGCCGGTCGGAGATTCGCTGGAAACCTCGGATTTGCGCCGTGAAGAATTAAGCAGTGACATTGACGGGGGAGCGGCCGAGTCCCTGCCATCCGCATCGCGATCGGGGCATGCGGTGCTGCATTCGTCCAATTGGACCGACTCGACAATCCCCACGATCCGTTGACCGGGTTTGAGTGCGGTGGATGCCGACAAATTTGCCGTGTTAAGCGGTCTGAAATCGGTCAGGCTGCCGGTTCCGACCGTCCGATTTGTTCTTGCGGGGATGATTCGTCCCCATTTGCGAGGGGGAAGAGTCGGCAAAACTCTGGAAAAGCCACAGTTTGGCCGCGCAGTTCCCCTGTTAAATAAGCGAAGTCTTGTTAAACTTTCCCGATTCAGAGACTCGGTTAATCCCTTTTCTCGACCAACTTATGATCAATCAATTCGGCCGATGATCTCGCCGATTCAACCACAATTGTGGTTAACAAATTTTTGCGTCCAGGCGGACCAGATCTTTTTGAATTTCGTCGCTTATTTGTGGAAAGGACACCCCTCATGTCCGTTGATATCTATGCTCCCTGTCCCTGCGGAAGTGGGAAAAAGTTCAAATTCTGTTGCACGGCGATTGCCGACGAGATGGATCGAATCAGTCGGCTGATCGAGGGCAATCAGCCTCGAGTTGCTCTGCAGCAATTAGAGATTCTTGATCAGAAGCATCCCAAGAATGCCTGGGTTGGAACCACGCGAAGCATGCTGCTGTTAGACCTGAACGAGGGGCCTGCTGCCCGCGATCTCCTGAAGCAGGTTCTCGAAGTCTACCCCGACAATGAATTGGCGATTGTGCTCTTTGCGGTCGCCATGGTTCGGACAGACGGTCATCTGCAGGCGAAAAAAGCGATTCATCGCGCATTCCAGCGGAGCGCGAAGAAAGTTCCCGCGATGGTGAGCGATCTCGCATCCTCGCAAGCGGCGATGCACGCTCAAAGTGGCCACATGATGGCTGCTCGTGAACATTTAGCACTCTCGCTGAGACTTGCCCCGGAATCACGGCGACAAGAGTTATTTGTTCAGTTGCTGGAACTGGATGGTGCCGATGAAATTCCCTATCCGATGCGAGGTTCTCACCTGCTTCCCGCGATCACGGGTTCGGATGAAGTTCAGAAAGAAGTTCGAAAAGGCCAAAAGTACGCTGCCGTCGGCTGTTGGAGTATTGCTGCGGATGTCTTCTCGGCACTTGCGAAAGCCGAACCTGAACGTGCAGAAATCTGGCATTCGATTGGGTTATGTCGCGTCTGGGACGGGGATGAAAAAGGGGGGGCCGAGTCGTTACATCGTGCCGCTCGGTACTACCCAGACCTGGGAATTGCCGTTGAATGTGAAACATTGGCCCAACTTTTGGACGAAAAGATCACCGACGATGTGATTGAAGAATTTGTTTACACCGCAGAGGTCTCGTCGGTCTCGCGATTGCTGACGATCCTGGATGACAAGCCCCGGATTCATCGCATCGATGTTCCCGCTGATTCCGAGTCTGTCAATCCACCCGTTGCGGCGTATGTGGTGATTGACTCGGAACTCGAAAAGGTCGATTTCACGCAGATTTCGCTTGAGGCAATCCCGCGCGTCATTGCCAAGATGGTCGTATTCGATGTCAACCCCAAGACGTATAAGCCAGCCTCGTTGATGCTGGCCGGACTGGGGACCTCGAACGTGGAAGCGGCAAAGTCCATTTTGACCGCTGTGGGAGGCGAGTTGATTTCGTGGGTGATGGACGAATCACAACCTCACGTTGTGGGTGCCATGGCGACCGAATCTCAGATCCTGGAGCATCAATGGTATCTGCCGACAACGATGCGGTTGACGGAGCGCCGGGAACTGTTGAGTCGTTTCTGGTCGTCAGTTGCCAAGGAAAAATGGCCTCATCAGTCATCAAAAGCCTTGAGCGGCAAGACCCCCGAGCAGGCGGTCAGTGACCCCGCACTTCGGACTGCGCTCATCGCTGCGATTTATGTACTCGATGCCTCGGCCCAGCGCAGGGAACGAGGTTTGGGTTTGAAGGTTCTCCATGAACGCCTCAATATCGACCTGCTGCCGCCGCTGGATGTGACGGAAGAAGCCGGATTGGGTGGCCTTTCGATCATGCAACTCCATCGGTTGCCTCTCGAACGATTAACAGACCCACAACTGGTCACCGTCGTTAATCGATCCATGTTGATTCGGCATGACGAGACGTTGTACGACGTGCTGAAAGCGGCTGTCGAGCGGACATCGTGTGCAGATCAGTTTGATCTGCATCGGGTCTTCAGATTGCTCGGTGAAATTGCGATCGCGTCTGGTCATCGTGAGGAAGCCTTTTCCTGGATTCAGAGAGGCCGCGAGCTTCCCGTTCCAGAAGGAAAATCAGCTTTCCAGAACTCATGGGCCTGGGATATGGCCGAACTGGGAACACGGCTCGAAGACCCTTCCGATCCACAGCTCAAAACGCTGCTACATCGTTTTGTGACCTACTATGGACCCAAGGTTCCCCAAATCCGACCCCATATTGAACAAACGCTCGCAGCATTTGGAATTCCGTCACCTTGGGAATCGCTCGAGATCATCACCCCCGCAATCGATGTCTCGGCTGGGGGGATTTGGAGCCCCGGAGCCGCCGAGCCCGCTCAAGCTGCCGGAAAACTCTGGGTACCAGGTCAGTAATTGATGAGGATTCCTGCACCACAAGCCGAATCGATCATGCGCCACGCCTGCAATCTTGCCCGGCGTGGATCGGGGTTGGTCGAACCTAACCCCGCCGTGGGAGCGGTCATCGTGGATGATTCGGGCAGAATTCTGGGTGAAGGTTGGCATCAGAAATTTGGCGGACCTCATGCCGAAATTCATGCGATCGCTGCTGCAGGAATCTCGGCGCGTGGTGCCACACTCTTCGTCACGCTTGAACCCTGTTGTCATTTTGGTAAAACTCCCCCCTGCTCACAAGCAGTCATCGCCGCCGGATTGCGAAGGGTTGTGATTGCCACTCGTGATCCCGCCCCGCATGTCGATGGGGGAGGAATCGCAGAACTGCGTGCAGCGGGAATTGAAGTCGAAGTGGGGTTGCTGGAAGCGGACGCCCGCCGGTTGATCGCACCATTTATCCAACTCATGCTCCATCAACGCCCCTGGTTTCATGCGAAGTGGGCGATGACCCTCGACGGGAAAATTGCGGCTCATACTGGACATTCCCAGTGGATTTCCAATGAGGCCTCGCGAGCCGTGGTGCATCAACTGCGCGGTCGAATGGATGGAATCCTCATCGGGATCGGCACTGCACTTACCGATGACCCTCTCTTGACGGCACGACCCGCCGGACCACGATTCGCCACCCGAATCCTCGTCGATTCCTCTGCCCGGTTGCCGTTGGAATCTCAACTGGTCAGAACCTGTCACGAGTCCCCGGTTCTGGTGATCACGACCGCTGCAGCCCCCCGCGAGCAAAAAGTGATGCTCCAGCAGGCGGGCGTCGAAGTGGTCCAGATCGACGCAGATGCCGCCGGACATCCCGACCTCCGTCTGCTGGCTGTCGAGTTGGGACGGCGAAAAATGACGAATGTCTTACTGGAAGGGGGCGGAACTTTGCTCGGATCCTTTTTTGATGCGTGTCTTGTTGATGAAGTTCATGCTTTTATTGCCCCGAAAATCGTGGGGGGTGCGCGGGCCAAGTCTCCCGTTCTGGGGCAAGGCCTCGAGACGATCCCTGCCGTTTCGTCCCTGGAGGATCCGGAGATCGAAGTTCTCGGCGGTGATCTTTACCTGCACGGCCCTGTTCGAAGACCGCTGCGGAATCTGCAATGAATAACCAACGGCAGGAACACGGATTCGGGACACACGGATTCGGGACATGCCGTCAACAGGCGATTCAATCCACATCGGAATCCAGGGAACGTTCATGATTCGTCTCGGGCTTTGCTGCATGTTTCAGGAACAACCGATCAAGTTCCAAACGACCACAGCGACTTCGCTCGCCAAAATGAAACGAGTCGACGCCCTCGCGAAGTTGAATCGACTTTGTCTCGCCAATGCCGAGGCGTTACTGGCTGCACTGCACTATTGCTCGGAACACGAGATCGGCTGTTTTCGGATCAATAGTCAGATCCTGCCGATCAAAACACATCCTGCCTGCGGCTACCAGATCGCGGATCTTCCTGATGGTGAAGAAATCCTCCGGCGTTTTCAGGACTGCCGTACTTTTGCCGAGCGTCATCGTCTGAGAACTTGTTTTCATCCGGATCAATTCGTGGTCCTGAATTCGCCGCGGCCCGATGTCGTGGAAAAATCGATCCAAGAACTGGAATACCAGGCTGAAGTGGCGGAATGGGTTGGTGCGGATGTCGTCAACATTCATGGTGGGGGAGCGTACGGCAACAAGTCTCAAGCATTAGCCGATTTTTCCCGCAATCTCGAACGACTTTCGGATCGGGTCAGGACCCGGTTAACGGTCGAGAATGATGATCAGACCTATACCCCAGCCGATCTGCTTCCCGTTTGTCATCAATCGGGTATTCCACTGGTCTATGATGTTCATCATCATCGCTGCCATCCCGATCACTTTTCTGTTGAGGAAGCGACCGAGCTCGCTTGGGGGACATGGAATCGGGAACCGATGTTTCATCTTTCCAGCCCGATTGACGGATGGGATGGTCGGCAGCCAGAGCGTCATCACGATTACATTGACGTGCAGGACTTCCCGGATTGCTGGCGTCAAAAAACGCTGACCGTCGAAGTCGAGGCGAAAGCCAAAGAGTTGGCCGTGGGCAAACTTTGGGCGGAACTCAAACCGCGTGGCACCTGGTTTGTTTATATCGTCCGCTGTGCCGATGATTCCCTCTATACGGGAATCAGTAAGGATGTCCCCCGACGATTGACCCAACACAATGCGGGGACGGCATCCCGTTATACACGCTCCCGTTTGCCAGTGGCTTTGGTCTATCAAGAGCCGCAAGCGAACCAGAGTCTCGCCCTCAAACGAGAAGCGGTGATCAAGAAATTCTCACGTCCCGAGAAGGAACTGCTGATTCAATCTTGTCCGCCAGTCTGATTTACGGCTTGCGTCGCTGCAGTGGGTTCAGTCGCCGCATGTCCAGCGGTGAAAACCGGGCCGGTTCGATGGCGGATTTGAGTGGTGACGACGGTGCGGTCTCTGGCCCCGGTTCAAAAGCCGTCACTTTCAGGTCATCAATCCATAACTCACCCAGCCCTTGCAACGAAAGCGAGATCGTGAGCTCCTGACTTTCCGGAATCGGGCGGACCAGCTCGAACCGCTGCCAATCTTGGGGTAACTTCAGCCGGATCGCCCCCGACTTCCCCAGCAGACTGTCATAAATCAGCGCGCCATCCACACTGCCGGAAATCGTGACGGGAACTTTCGCCCATCCGGTAATTCTCACAACCTGGCCGGTCTGTACTGTGACCCCCGGTGAAACCACGGTCACTGGTGCCATGGAAATGGCGGTCGGTGCGGACGTTCCCGCAACGGGAACTGCGGAAAGCCTGAGACAAAGCTTTCCCTGTTTCGTGCTCGGGAGCAGCCCCGCCATCGACTCGACCGTATCCTGCATCGCCTGCTCATGCTGCCAATGCTCGGCGACGAGTGTCCCCAGATCTTCGAACTCGCCTGAAGGGAGCAGGTTTTCCATCGCGTCGAGGTCTCCCAGTTTTTCCAGCCGATGAACCAGTTTCCAGTGTTCAGGAAGAGATTGAAACGAGATATTCCAGGGGCTGGATGTGGCGGACGAACGTCGCTGATTTGCATAGTCCCAGTGAGCACGCTGCAGGAATCGACTGTAAAGCAGCGATTCGTCGGCATGTTGTCGGGCGATGGCATATTGATGTAATTTCAGTGCGGAATCCCCCTTCTCCAGTTGCTGTTTTGCTTCACCCAGCCACCGCCATGCTTCCGGTCGACCGACACCCAGATTCTGTAATTCCTGATCGATCTGTCGCGTTCGGTCGAGTTTCAGTCGTGCCAGTTCGACAATCAAATGAGCACTTCGATCCTGGATACTCGCGATTTTTTGATTGAGCTCTTCCACGAGAGTTGGATCGGAAGTAATCAGAATGGCCGCCGTTTGATCGAGCCGAGGGAGCTTGATTTTGACTCCCCCCGCCGCTGGTTCACGATCAAGATGCCGCAATCGACCTGTTGTCGTGATTTCCCAAGCTGCGGCCGTTTCCCCACCACCGGGAACGGTGATGGTCAGATTGCGAGCGGTGAGTGGTCCTGGAACAAACTGAGAGTTTTCTTCCAGCCACATTGGTAATAACAATGCTCCCCGATCGGAACTGAGCAGTGCCGCCTGCATTTCCCGTGAGGGCTTTGTGACGGGGGGCTTGCCGTTCGGCAGTTTACCGTTTGAGGCCTTTTCCAGCTTCCCTGCGTCGGAACTCCGGTTTTTTCCGTTGAGCGCCCACGGATCGGGCCGCGAGGCTTCAAGATGAAATGGGACCAGTTCTGGCTTCCCCCCCGAAGTAATCCAGGGCTCGAAAAGTTCCAGTTCCAAATTGAGCAGTGTCAGCGTCAGTAATCGTTCTCGCGCGGCGGGAGTTTCTTCACTCAGTGAAGTGGTGGTCCAGAAGCCCAGACCCCGACAGCCGGCCGCCAGCGCCGCGTAGACTTGCAAACGAAGTTGTTCGGGTTCCAACTGCGGACGAGATTCGATCCCTCGAGCGAGATCGGCCATTGATGGCACAGGTTCTGTCTGAATCCAGGTCCAACAGAAGGTGTCTGGCCAGGATTGTTCCCGCCGTTGAATCATCCAATCGCGATAATCCGCGAGCGAACAGTGGCTGTGAATCACGTGACGGCTGATTCCCAGCATATCCACATGCCGGGAAGCGAGTCGCTCGTTTTCAATCACATCGGCAGCGATGGGTCGTTTATTCAGCCGATCGGCATCGCGAATCTGATTGGTCCAACTCGATATCCGCGGATGACCATTCAGTGTCATGCGGGCGCCAAGCATCCAAAACAAAACAGGTGACGTGTTCGCTCCAAACGGGAGCAGACTGGCGTCTTCCGATTCGAGTGGTTCTCCGTCCGCCCCTTTGGCATAGGGGGGGGCCGAAGTAATCCACAATCCCTGGCGTCGGATTGGACCCGTGACACTGGTGTTTTCATAATCGGGGACCCAGACCACGTTGAGACCCGCCGAGGCGAGTACATCAGGCCGCTCTTGTTGATGCGTAATGATCCGCGGGAAAAAAGGCTGGCTTTCGACCTGCAGTCGGTGGAGACTGAATCGAACCGAGGGAGCCTTGCGGCGATCTGGGGAAACGGGTTCTTCCACCGTTTGACGAACCTGCTGGATGAACTCAGGTTTGCCCTCGGACTCGGACGCCCGAAAAGGGACGACGGGAGTTACCAGCAAATCATCAAACTGAATCTGAACCGATTCGGGTGGAAGTTGCCCCTCAATGATCACCTGGTCGATAAACATGGCAGGTGAGAGAATTTTGAGTTGTTTCAGTGATCGCTGCAGCCGCAATTGATCGCTGATCGAACGATCCGTGGTGCGGCATTTGAGCTGTTGCCATTGTCCCGCCTGCTGATAACGGTCACCCATGATCAACAGCGTTAATGCGGAATTGGTTTCTGGATCAATGACTTCAGGTAAAGTCACACGGACGGCGAAAGCAAAGCCCTCATGAGTCGATTTGACCCAAACCGAGGCTTCCAGCTCATCAAACACCGTGGCGGCCGGAACGGAAGATTCCAGCCGAATTCGACTGTTTTCCCGCTTGGAAATTACCCGGATAAACTCGGCGCTGCCGGACCGGCCTACACCCCGGCGTCGTTCATGGATGGCGATTTCCGCATCGCGCGATAAAAAACGAACCCGCCAGGCAACCTCAGGACTTTCAAATTCCTGACGAAATTCCTCAGCAAAAGCACTCACGGACAGCAGCAGCAATCCTGCCATCATCAGCGAGTGAACTGTCGAGGTGATCTGCCTGCTCATCCTTGAGTCCCTATTCCCGAAAGAGGGCCTGCCACGGAAATGGAATGGTGACCTGGATTCAATATGGACGGCCCACTGCTCAATTTCCTGAAATCCCGCAAACGACGAGACGGTCTGAATGGAGTGTTTGGCACCAAAAATTGTGCAAGGCTCCAATCAAAACCATCGTCGCAATTTCGCGATAAGTCGATCGTTGTACTGGACTTCGTAAAAACCGGCTAGAGGAATTGGTCGCAAACGTCTCGGCCGTGAATTCGTCGAATCGTCGAGGGTGATTTTGCACGCCATCAAAAGAATATCTGAATTTGTGAGCGGACCAATATGCCCGTTTGGCCTGCCTGATAGCCGGTGCGGTTTTGGTCGGCGGCACAATGGTCCAGCCATGCGGCATCGATCGTGAACCGTAAGTTCTGTTTCCCCGGCAGGAAAAACCAATTGAAACCTCCCGCGTATTCTGAACCGGTTCCCAGGGGGCCATTCACACGCGAAAAACGGGTATAGGGCTCGAATTTCTGTGGAATGACAAAGTATCCCGCCTGTGCAAGTCCCCCGTATTGACAGACCGAGGATCTCGAGAGTGGTAAATCGCCACTGAGGTTAAACAAATCCTGCAGATAAAGTTCGCTGCTGATGCTGAATCCACGATGTTTGTAGGCGAAATCCCAGGATAACAGCCCAATTTTATAGATGTTGATCGTGGCACCGGGGCCGAGGGCACCGGTTTTTGTGAGCAGCGTTCCATCCGAAAAACGGATGTCCGAGTTTTCAGGAACATTCGGACTCCCCTGCGGTCCCTCTTCCGACGAATAGGTGCCGCTCATACCAACTCGGAGCACGGGCTGCTGATGCCATTGAAAATCGCCGTAACTGGTCCCGAAATCACCCAACGGTTCCCACCAGCACGAACCGGAATACGCCATTTGGGTATTCAACTGCTGGGTCGAGGTACCTAGCGTGTTGAATCCGTTGGCAAGCATCACGTGATAAAAAAAACCATCAGCGGGCTCACCCGTGGCCCAGATCCCCTGACTGAGGCTGGGGCGAAAAAATGTGGTCGCCATCGAACGGTCGACACCCAGCGTATCCACAAAAGAAACCAGCCATTCACGACTGCCAGGAACTTTGCTTTGCCCTGCATACAAGGTCATTCCGCGACTAAAACGCCATGCCAGCCAGTAGGCGCGGAAATTTAGCTGCCGATTGCTGACGGTGTTGAAGTCGAGATTGAGGTTGTAAGTCAAATCGGGCCGAAAAGCATGACCGGAAAAAATCATGCGACCACGGGGAATCTGGAAATTGCTGACATCGCTGACCGGATTCGGCTCGCCGGAACTGTCTGTCCAAGTCGTGACATCTGGCTCAAATCCCGTGTAGCGAAACTGGCTTTGTGTGTTAATTTTCAGCTCAAATGGGGACTCAGCCTCGTTTTTGGGGCGAATCACGAAGCCTCGGTCGAATCCCGTATAGTACTCGGGTGGCTGCCGGGATGAACCGACTTCGGTACGAATTCGTTCCAGGGGAAATTCTGCGGCGGAATCCGAAAGAGGTGATTGGAAAATGGCTAGGGGAGTGCTGCTTTGGGTCGGAAAAGTCGACGCGCCCGAGGGAGGGCTGGTGTCAGAATCGGCAGCGGGAAGCGGGGGCAATCCGGTGGTGTCGCGTTCGAAACTGGCAGAGTCCTGTAAGCGACTAGAAATGGCGGGCATTTGCAATCGCCGTGACATTTCTCGGTTTTGCTGAAGCAATTGCGACTGGGATTTCTCTAATTGCCAGAGTCGCTGCTCCATCGCCTGGAATTCGTCTTGCGAAAATGGATGGGCGGCAAGGGGTCTCGGGTCAGGAGTCTGAGCGACAGCAGCGGCGGTCGTGAGTGACCAAATCATCAGCATGATGAGGCAAGGCCGGATTTCAGCCAATCGCCAGATCGATGGTGAAAGCCAGATCGATGGTGAAAGCCAGATCGATGGTGAAAGCCGGATCCATGGTGAAAGCCGGATCCATGGTGAAAGCCGGATCCATGGTGAAAGCCGGATCCATGGTGAAAGCCGGATCCCTCGCGAGCGCCGGATCCCAGAACAGTCAACATCAGGTGATCGACCGTTCATCCGAAATGGCTCCTGAACTCGCCGAGGAGGATGGAACTGAGCCACTGATTCAGCAGCTGATGTCGTCAATCCAACATCCTCGAACTCTCCTCATCACGAGGTGCAATTTCCCAATAATAAGACTGAAGCACAATCCGGCGCAGCGATCCCCCGTTGAATAAACAAGATCGGCTGATTGAGTCAGCACAATCGTCTTTCGTGACTATCGGGGTCATCATCGGTTTGACTTTAACGATTTTGACGGTCACAACGCGCAGATTGAAAGACTCGGATCGAAGAGAGATTCGAATTCCCCAGCCTCCTTGTTCTTGTGATCTCGAAAATTTTGTGTTCACGAAAATTTGACCGGCGAGACCCGGTTGCCATCAAAAACCAGGTTGCCATCAGAGACCAGAATCGCGGGTCGGTTCGCTCTCGGCGAGAAGAGGGCGAGAGTTGCCTGAGCCCCCAATCAGGTCCGAGGCGGAATGGCTGAAAAACCGTCCGCCGATTTTGCAGTACGATTCCAATCGATTGTCGGCGGAAGATGATGGAATACTTGTCCGCTGAGTTGTAGGATTCTGGAGTGACCGATTTTGTTGGCTGGCAACAATTTGTTGGCTGGCAACAAAATGTTGAGTCAGGCTCTGAAAAATCGAAATGCTGGCCTGCAAAAGTTCAAGGAAAAGCGAATGTCGACCCCCAAAAAAACGTCACTCCTCCTGATCAGTCTTTCGTTCCTGGGATTGGGATTTTTCGCGACATCGTTCTTGCCGACTGCCGTGTCGCAAGAAAAGAAACCGATTGCCAAGTCTCCGAGCGATTTGGAGCTGTTCAGGGCCTCGGCTACCCGATTTGAAAATGCATTCAATTCTCAAAATTCCAAAGCCATTGCGGCCCAGTTCCTGGAAAATGCCGAAGTAGTCGATGAATCTGGCCAAGTCGTGCAGGGTCGAGCCCTGATCGAGACACGGTTTGCAGAATCCTTCAAAAACTTCCCCAAGGCACAGATCAAGATCGAAATCACTGCGGTTCGAAGACTGAGTCCCGAGGTGGCGGTTGAGGACGGGGTCAGCACGATCACACTTGATCCGACAGAGCCTGCCTCTCGCAACACCTATTCCGTCGTCCATGTGAAACGAGAGGGACAATGGTTGTTTGCCAGCGTCAAGGATTTTCCTGCCGAACCCCTTTTCACACCACATGACCATCTGCAAGATCTCGCATGGCTCGTCGGCCACTGGGTTGACGAAAGTGATCACAGTCGAGTCGAAACGACCTGTGAATGGTCTGACGACCAAAATTATCTGCTCCAGCATTACCAGGTGAAGACGCGAAGCGGGCAGGAAATGCAAGGGGTACAACGAATTGGCTACGATCCCCTGCGCCGAACCATTCGTGCCTGGGCCTTTGACCGTAATGGGACTTTTGTGGAATCAAACTGGACACCGATTGACGAGACCTGGGTCATCAAAGCCGAGGGAGTCACTTCGGCAGGAGAGGCCGCTTTTGCGACCCGAGTCCTGACGCGGATCAGCAGTGATGCTTATCGGATTGACTCCGTCAGCCAACTGGTCGGAAAACAGTCCTTGCCGGATTCGTCCGTCGTCGTTGTCCGTCGTCCGCCAACTCCCCTCGAATAAACCGGGTCATCATAAACGGCGTACAGTATTCGCCCGATCCGATTTCCGGATCAGATTTTTCCGCAAGCTTCGCGCGTTTTTACCGCTGAATTCCCCCTGTAAATCACTCAACTGTAAATCACTCAACAAGCAAACCGCTTGGTTTCATCAGGAGATCTCACCATGGATCGAAATTGGCTTCGAATTGGCGTGACCACGGCACTCATTGTCGCGTTGACCGGATCGGGAACCGTGTTTGGCCGTGGGGGCGGGGGAGGCCGAGGCGGCGGTTTTGGTGGCGGCGGCGGATTTCACGGCGGTGGCGGAGGTTTCGATGGTGGAGCCCGTCCTGCCGGGGGTGGTTTCAGTGGCGGAGGATTGGGGGGCGGTTCACGCCCTGCTGGCGGAGGTTTCAGCGGTGGTGCTACGCGCCCCTCTCTCGGAAGTACTCCCTCGTTTGATCATGGATTCAACGGTGTTGGCTCGCGTCCGGCTCTTCCGGAAACTCGACCCAATTGGGGAGCGGGGGGAACAATCGGAGCGGGGGCTGGCCTGGGGAATCGCCCCGGTATCAACGCCGGTGCCGGAATTTCAAACCGTCCTGCACAATTGCCGGGATTGCAGCCAGGTAACCTCGGAAACCGACTACCGAATCAGGGGGCTGGCATTCAGGATCGTTTTACGAACCGACCACAGACACCACAAGACCGCAGTGCGAACCTGAACAATCGTATGTCAACCGGTCGAAATGACTGGCAGAATAATCGGCAAAACCTGCAAAATGACCGTCAGGACTGGCGTAACAATCACCGTGAAGACTGGCAGAATTGGGCTGACGGCCACCACAATGATTACGGAAACTGGTATCACGGCTCCTGGAACGGTGGTTGGTATGGCGGAGCGGGCTGGAACAATCTCTGGAATAATTACCCTGCGGCCGCCGCGTTTGGCCTCACCGCATGGGGTGTCAACCGCATGGCGTATGGATTTGGGTACGCGGCTTACTCGAACCCCTATTACAACAACACCGTCATCACGACGGGAGGTTATGACTATTCTCAGCCCCTCATTGATTACAGCAACAACGCCGTTCCTGCTGCAACCGGCACGGATTTGGCCACGGTCCCCGCTACCGAAGTTCCGCCACAACCCCGTGACGAAGGGATGGCCGCATTCACTGACGCACGCAACTCGTTCTCACAGGGAGATTACTCACGGTCTCTCGCGCAACTGGATGTGGCACTGAGGTCAATGCCCCGCGATACGGTCGTGCACGAGTTTCGCGGCCTCGTCCTGTTTGCCTTGAAAAAATATCCAGAAGCGGCAGCAGCGATCTATGCCGTGCTATCAGCCGGCCCCGGTTGGGATTGGACGACCATGAGCAGTCTCTATCCGAATGTCCAGGTCTATACGCAGCAACTGCGCGAACTCGAAACCTTCCTGAAGGCAAATCCCGATTCGCCTGACGCCCACTTTTTGCTGGGATACCATTATCAGACCACAAACTATACCGAGGCCGCTTCCAAGCAATTTAAAGCGGCACTCGCGCTCATTCCCCATGACAAACTGCTGACGCAACTTGTTGCCATGACGACGGCACCCGATCCTGCCAAAACAGCGACCCCGGAAGCGGCTCCGGTTCTGGTACCGGTTCCTCCTGAGAAAATCCTCACCACTGAGAAAATGCTCGGTAGCTGGAAAGCGACCTCCACAGGGGCTGAATTTCAATTAGAACTGACCGCCAACAACCAGTTTTCGTGGAGCTATCTCCGTGGCAGTGAAAAACAGACAGTGAAAGGGGTGTTTGCTGTGGATCAGAATAATCTGGCACTGGAACCGGATACGGGAGGAACGATGCTGGCCGAAATTGATTTTGCCAATCCTTCGCAATTCCACTTCAAGATGATTGGCGGCGCAGCCGATGATCCCGGTCTCGATTTTACAAAATAAACCTGCGCTGCTGGAGTTGGTTCGCCATGGAATTGGCGAACAAAGAACAAAGAACCGGCGAACAAAATTTCCGGTTGGTGTCATGGGGCCAAACCCCCTGAGACGGTATTTCACACGATCCTTACTGAATGACTCGGGCCACGTAATGTCAAATGATGAAGATTTTGTCGATGACGCGGATGATTTGTCGAATGTCGACCACTGGGAGATTTACGTCTCGTATATCGATGATCAGCCCGCTGTGATTCTGGTCGATCTCGGGATTGGTGAATTTGCCCCTCTGGCAGAAAAACCAGCTCTGGTCTGGGTCTGGGTTCAGATCCCCGCACCTGATGAAGAGGGATTCCCGACAGAAGACGAGGACATGAAGCTGAATGATGTCGAGGATCTCATTACCGACGCCGTCGAAGCGACCACGGCCCGATACGTCGGTCGGATCACCTCGAACGGACGACGTGAGTTCTATTTTTATACCGATAATCCGCAAGAGTTTCGTGATGCCGCGACAACAGCCATGGGTTCGGCACCTGATTATCAGTTTGAGATTGATGCCGCTGAAGACCCTGAATGGGAACACTATTTCAGTGTCCTGATGCCCTCTCCCGAGGATTCTCAGCAGATTCAGAATCAACACGTCATCCAACAACTGTTTGATTCCGGAGATTCACTCACCGAATCTCGCCCAGTCGATCATTACCTCAATTTTAAAACCAGCGAAGATCGTCAGGCGTTCATCGCCGAGGTGCTAGCACTTGGCTTTGAAGTCGCGAGTCAGCCAGAACGAAGTGATGAGTCGGAATTTCCGTTCGCCCTAGGACTGATTCGAAACCATGCCGTTGACGTAGAAACCGTCGACGACGTGACCTTCGAGCTGTTTGAACTGGCCCAGCAACGTCAGGGAGAGTACGAAGGCTGGGGCTCAAAAGTGGTGAAATCCAAGAGCTGAATGAGAGAGCGGATCCCAAGTTTTCCACTCCAGACCGCTTGATCAATCCGGGTCGGATTTCTGACCCGGCATTTTGATCATCGGTTTTGCGACCTCCCCTTGAATCGACCATTTTGGTTTCAACCACAAACCCGGTGCGCGAGGGACAAATCCTTGACTTCACAGCAAACAGGACCAGCAGCAAACAGGACGACTTCGGTCCCTGATCGATTTCTTTTGACGGCAATGAAGATCAGACAGCTTGGTCTCGACCGGCTTCGTAATCCCCTGCTCACTGCAGCGGTCAGGCAAATCCCTTGAACACGACATTCGATTCGTGAATCACATCCTTTTCAAAAAATGCGAAGATTGTGAACCACGAATAAAACGAATCGCACGAATAAGAGGGAAAGAAATCCCGGGATTCTGAAAACTGAAAACTGAAAACTGACGGCCGCGCACTCGAATTGTCGTTGATCCCTTTAAGTGACCATGATGTCGCTTAACAGGCCTGTGCTGTCACCGATCCGATCACCCGCAACGCCCATCATCCGGGCCAGCGAAAGCCATAGATTGGCGATCGGGGTCTCACGGGGATAGCGCAGGTGTTGTCCGGTTTTCAATCGGCCTCCGGCTCGTCCAGCAAGGATTGTCGGCAGGTTGGTGCTCTCGTGACGTTCACCACTTCCCAAGCCAGAACCGAGCAAAAACATCGTATTCTCGAGCAGCGTCGTTTCGCCATCCGCGACGCGTGACATCTTTTTGACCAGCTGTACGAACTGTTCCACATGGAAACGGTCGAGTTTTGCCAGATCGTTGCGGACATGTTCATTTCCCTGATCGTGTGTCCAGGAATGATGTTCAATCGGACGTTCGAACCAGCCCTCGATTTTCAGTGGTGTGGACCAGCGTTCTGGAGCGGTCATCAAGGTGGCAACCCGCGTCAAATCGGTCTGTAATGCCAGAATCATCAGATCACCCATCACCTGAATAAATTCATCCCGGTGGATGGTCTGCCAGGATTTCACTGGCCGCTGAGGATTGAACTTGCGGAGTTCCTCTTGCCGGTGTTGAACTCGTTCGATCTGCTGTTCGACCGTTCGTACCGCATCGGTGTACTCATCGAGTTTATCCCGATCACGCAGCCCCAACCGCGGACGCAGCGTGCGTGCATCTTCCGAGACCAAATCGAGTATCGATTTGCTGGAAGCATGTTGCTCGACCCGAAAGAGTCGATTAAAGACCTGTTGGGGATCGCGCAACGAACGGGCCACTTGGCTGCCGCCGTACCACGAGATATTGTCGAAATACATTGATTCTTTATTGTCTTCGTACGGGTTGCAGCTTAACTCTAACGAGCGAAAAGCGGTTGTTCGACCGGTTTGATCTGCAATGATCTGATCGATGGTCCGCTTCAGCGGATACCCATCCGGCGAAAGTTCATCGGGGGCCGCGCTGCTCAGCCAACACGTACTCGCCTGTGCGTGGCCATCTGTGCCGGCCACCTTCACCCGCCCCAGGTTGCTCAGAAGAAGGACCTGTTCACGAATCTCTGCCAGAGGCTGTAGTGTCGGGCTTAACGTGAAATGGGGCCCCGTATCGACGGGGTTCCACGCAGACTGCACGACACCATTCGGGATATAGAAAAACGCGATCCGCTGCGGTCCCGAGACCCCGTCACCGGTTGACGAGTCCTCGTGACCACGCAAATCCTGCATGATTTCCAGCAGCGGCAGTGCGAGTGCGGCACCCGCTCCACGCAACACCGTTCTTCGAGAAAGTCGCAGCGGTTTCATGGTTTAGTTTTGACCTCGGCAGGTGTCGGGGGCGGACTGGGGGAGCGGGCCTGATACCGGAAGGGAGTGCTTGCCACGATCGAGCGGACTACGGTGGAAAACTGGCCATGGTCCGTCGCCACATTCTGCAGGATCTCGTCCACAGCAGGGGCATCTTCCAGTTCCAACCCCCGTCCCAGGGCGTACGAGAGCAGATGTTCCGAGAAGGCCCGCTGAAAGAATTCGGGATGATCCAGCAGTTGATCTTTCAGTTCAATCACATTCCGAAACGGCATGGTTCCAAACAACTCGCCACTCGCATCGATTTCGAGTCCCGAGCTGTAGCGATCGCGCCAGCGTCCGATGGCATCGAAATTTTCCAGGGCAAATCCGAGCGGATCGATCTTGGCATGACACGACGCACACGCAGTATTCGACTGGTGTTGCTTTAACCGTTCGCGCAAAGTCAGTCCCTGCGCTTCGATCGCTTTGTCGTCGGCTTCAATCGGAGGGACCACGTCTGGTGGCGGCGGGGGTGGTCGGTTGAAGATCACCGTGGCGACCCAGGCACCTCGAGCAATCGGGCTGGTGCGAAGCGGAGAAGAGGTCATGGTCAGCGTGGCAGCAGAAGTCAAAACACCCCCCTCGCGACGATCCCGGAGCGATCGTTTGCGATATTGTTGCTGAAAGGTATTGAATCGATCCCGATTTGGGCGATCTGCAAAGGGCAATACGTCACCCTACCAAGCCTGCAGTTCATCAGACCGATAGGAGTAATTGCAGTCGATCAGCAGCATGATCGAACGATCTTCGACCAGAATGCTTTCAAAGAGTAGCAGCGGTTCGATCATCATCTGCAGGCTGAACTTCCATTGTTCGCAGCCAATTCGCGAATAGTACTGCGGAAAGCGATCAAAGTCCGGAACGGCGGTCACCAGTTGATCGAGACGCAGCCATTGGCGCGCGAAGTTTTGCGATAAGGCCTGGCTGCGCGGGTCGGCCAGCATCCGACGAGTCTGTGCATCCAGCACATTCCGTTGTAATAGGGAACCATCACGCGCCGTAGCAAGCAGTGTTTCGTCAGGCAGACTGCTCCATAAAAAAAACGAGAGCCTGGTTGCCAGCTCATAGCTGCTCAGTTGAGATTCCGGTCCCTCCGCCGCCAATTCGCAAAGGTAAAGAAATCGCGGTGAGGCCAAAACGGCCGCAACTACCTCTTTCAGGCTTTGAGAGAACGAGCCTGTTTGCTGCCGCCGTGTGATGAAGAAGTCATGATATCGATTCAAAACCCCCTCTTCGACCGGACTACGAAAAGCAACTTCCAGAAACGAATCGAGTCGCTGGCGTGCGATGGCCTGCTGCTGTTCTGACGTCGACTCATCAGAAACAGAAAAGAACGTTTCCTGGATTTGGCAATAATCGTCAAATTCAAGACTCTCAAAGATCGACCGGCCCAGTGTGAGAAAACTTTCCAGCAAGATCGGCGAGAGACTTAACTGACTGCCCCGGTTATTAAAGCCACCATCTGCCTGCAGATCGATCGCAAAGGGTGAAACACCCGTAAGAATCGGGTTTTCGATTTGTTCTTTACCCAGCGTCCGGTTACTCACCGCCAGACTTTTCGGAAATCGTCCTGTGGCGGGATCGAAATAACGGTGGTCGCTGCGAATGGTCTTCTCGGGCAAGGGATAAATATCACCGCGTAACTTGAGCAGGTCGCGCACGGCATTGTTGTACTCGTATCGATTGAGCCTTCGCATCACAACGGGCGAACGACTGGAATGCTCTTTGAGATAGTCCTGAATGACTCCGTCCAACGTCGCCAGCATCCGCTGACGAACCCGGTCCGTTAACTGGGGTTGATCCTCGGGTGGCATTTCACGTTGCGCAATCACCTCGCGGAGTTGCCGGGTCGTGTCGATGCGGGACATCAATGACTCCCGCGTGGTGAACAGATTCAGGTCAAGCTCGGCTTCGACCGATTCCTCACCATGGCATTTCAGACAGAATTGTTTCATGGTGGCTGTGAATTCTGCTGCGGAAAACGATGGTACGGGATCCGGTGGGTTCGTTTTGCGGACTGTCCCCGGCGCTGCGATCCCCGGCGCTGCGATCCCCGGCGCTGGGATCCCCGGAATTTCCAGCGGCGCATCGAACTCTGGCGAGTCTTTGCGGACCAGCTCGAGAAAATCGAGTCCCATAAGGTATTTGTTCCCTTGAAACTTTTGGGCCTCGGGGTGAGCCCCCATCAACTTGAAGCGGATGGTACAGGGACCGGCAGGCAATTGGACATCGCTAAGTTTTAGCTGTGGTGCCAGATCCACTTGTGAGCCGTACAAATCGATCGACTGCCGAACATCGGTTCCATCGAGCGTGATTTCAAAAATTCCATAGTCCGGTGCGACGGTACACCGAAGCAAAATGTCGTACAGGCCCGCAGATTCGACATCGAAAGAACTGTGCATCGCCTCACCGACGATGCCATCCCATAACAAGTGGGCACCCCCACTCCACTGCCCCCCATAGGGCCGCATGACCTGGATGCGTGACTTTCCCCGCAATTCCAAATCCGACTCACCCTCATGCCGCTCCGTTAAGGCAGCGACAGGCAAACGTCCTCGGATCGTGTGGTAGTCAAAACGACTCTGAGCGACGAGTCTGCTATTCACGATACAGAGCCCGAGTGCCAATAAGGGGAAAAAGGGGGAAGAGAGAAGTCGCTGGGAAGTTGGCTGAGTATTTGGGGGATTCCTCATTCGATCTTCCTGCACCGGCAACCAGGTTACGCTCTGCTGAAAACAACGACAGGGGCATCATCGCAGCGGGGTCACACGCAGTTTACAAACTCAAATCCGAAAAAATCGACGGATCATTCCGCGTTTTTTCGGGTACTTTCCGAGAAAGCAATCCCGTCTGAAATCCTACGAGTCCCATGCGGACGCAGTTGAGATCCTAATCAGTGACATGCAAGGGTTCAACGACGCGCCGATTCTGCTGCGTCGTGTATCGGGCCGCGTGTGGGGCAACGGCACCGCTGTGGCTCGCGGTGTGCTTACTTCTGTGATGCGGATGACCCGCTTGCGATCGCCGGGCTTCCGCCAGACGCTCGCTGAACAGACGCCAGATCATCACACCCTGGGGTCCACATCACTGATTGAGAGCGAAGCCGTTAATTCGGCTTGTGACGCGTCGTTCAATCGGAATTCGATCCGGGCCCCTTGGGCCAGAGCGTTCGAGCAACGCGATGCCGTCTTGTTTCAGTCCCCAGATCGAAAGAAACTCAGTGCGGCCCGGAAAAATCAGCCCCGAGTAACCGAAAGCGGGAAAAAGGACTGGATTCTCGGTCGTTCTCAGCAACCCTGTTCCACAGGATTTGCTGGAATTTCGTCAAATTTTCCGATTTTTAAAAAATTAAATTTTTTTTCACCGAATTTTTTTGAAATTAAATCGATATTGATTTGAAAACAATTTTTTTTGATATTTTGTAAAAAAATTTTTTGCGTCATGCTTCGTTTTGCGATGAATGTTTTTTGGTTTTGATAGCCCAAGAGGCCGGTCGAAATGTCGAAGTTCCTCAGTCAAGATCGTCCTTTTCAGTCCGGATTGATTCCGGTCTGCATGGGGTTTTGTCTGATGGGGATGTCCTGCTGTGTGGATGCAGGTGTGATGACTTCGGGTTCAGCGGTGGCTTCGGCGGATTTGCTGTGTGGGGTTGTGTCATCTCCTGGGCTTCGAGTCTGGAATCTGGCGAGTGCTGCGACGGTCAAGTCGACACACGGCCGAGTGTTTGTGGATTTCGGGGCCATCGATTCGGATTTCGGTTCACCGATTTCACGCCTGTTGTTGGTGGCGGGTTCACAAGGGGGGCGATATCTGCTGGAAACGTCCGCTTCATCCTCTGCGGCGGGTGGTGAGGGTCGTGTGGTGGCGTTTTTCTGTGGTCGTGAATACCTGTTTTCTTCTCCGAGTGTTGGGGCTTGGTTTCGTGCGATGAAATTAGGGGCTTTCCTGGCTGTCCCGCCTGATGAATTGCTAAGACCGCCCAGAGATTGAATCGAGGATGCTGGCGCACTTTCGAGCCTCGAGGTTGACTTGCGGTCGAGAGTTCGGGTGATTTCGTTTTTTTGGTTTTGTTTAGCGTTCATAAAAAAAGAGTTATCATGAATTTTTCAGTACGTTCGTTTGTGTGTTCCGCAGCACTGCTCATCGCGATTGTTGGTAGTACCGTGAGTGCAAACGCCGCGCTCGTCAATCTCAATCTTTATAACACCGGTGCTACGACGACTATGTTCGATGCGACCACCCAGGTTTTATCGACGATCCCCTCGGTTATTGCTCCACCGGTAGACACACACTATACACTGGCCACTGGCGGGACTAAAGTCGGCTCCACCTACACTGCCAATAACAATATCGGTCACAATGTACCTGCTATTTCGGGTGGTAGTTTGAACTGGATTGCCGACTCTTCGAAGTCCCAGTACGTTACTTGGAGGTTCAATGATGTCGGTAACTCTGCGGTTCCTGGGAGTTCAACCACGCCATCGACATTTATTTACAAGACGACGTTCTCGGTAGTTGATTCCACAACTGTCAACATTGCTGGTAAATTGGCTGCAGCAGGTGTTGGTGGTGTCGTTATTGCTCTGGATGGCAAAGTCGTTGCAACGACCAGTGCGCTCAACGCTATTAACAACGTCTCTTTCAAGACTTATAACTTCTCCGCGATCGTGGCTGCTGGTGCTCACACGCTGACCTATACTGTGACCAACAATTCCAATACTGGGAAGAATGGATTCAACAACGTCTTTACGGCCGCAACTGCGGTTGTTCCAGAACCATCAACTTTTGCGTTGCTGGGTATGGGCGTTGTCGGAATGGTGGTTGCTGGATATCGACGACGACGTAACGCCGTCTAGTCTTGAGTGTCAATTGTTGATTCGATAAGAGAGGCGGGCGATCAACTTAGGTTGATCGTCCGTTTTTTGTTTTGATGGAGACAATTTGATGGAGACAACTCGGCTGCGAAAGCCGTTTTTGGGATGGCGTTGCATCATCTTGGCGTCGATGCCGAAAGGTGTTGGGGGAAATCGGGTTCCACTGACTGACATACGCTCGACGACCAAAGTTTTTGGCAGGGCTTCTCACACACAGAATGGCCAGATGGAACCGAGGGTAGAAACGTGGGAAAAGAAGCAGAAAGGGACGGGGGCTTTTCTGGGGGTACATTGCCTGTTCGCACATTGAGGAACATTGAGGAACATTGAGGAACATTGAGGAACATTGAGGAACATTGAGGAACATTGAGGAACATTGAGGAACATTGAGGAACATTGAGGAACATTGAGGAACATTGAGGA
>Ga0114978_10000804_pt1 | contig 26219 bp, 20 predicted proteins | sample S_140212_EF_Meta_FD_87027 | JGI IMG/M metagenome (GOLD analysis project Ga0114978, IMG submission 87027) | Freshwater microbial communities from Lake Simoncouche, Canada to study carbon cycling - S_140212_EF_MetaG | ecosystem: Environmental > Aquatic > Freshwater > Lake | place: Lake...
ATCCACAGACCTCTTCGCGAATGCCATCCTTGGCCTCCTTTGAGCTAAGTCCATTCACTGAAAACACCTCCGGTCGCAGATTCTACTCGCAATCAAAAGACGCGCAAAGTGCGTCTTGCACTCCGGGTTCTGATCGTCCGTTCACTGGATTGTGATAAATATCGTGTTTAGCCCCGTTGCGTAATAGAACACACCCGGCACGTTCGAGTTCAGCGACTAAATCACGAAGTTTCATACAATCTCGAGCTCTTCGACTTTTCTGATACCAGGAATGTCCTCAGCGGAGAACATTTGATAGAGGTCGCGCAGATGCTCTTTGAGGTCGTCTAAATTATCACCTTGTGTCCAGTGATCGGGGTGTGAATTCAAATAGCCTAAATACCTGCCGTCTGATTCTTTCCAAAACGTAAACTTGATTTTCATGGGTTACGAACCTTAAACGTTCATGTTCAGGAAACTGGGCGCAGGTTCCTTTGCATTTGTTTTTCTCGATCGAATGCGCAATAACGTCGAAGGTCCCCTTTTGGGTTTTTTGACCTTCACCCCGCAGTTTCAAACAGTGGTTTTCGAAAAAAATTGCTTAATTACAACCTTACCAATCGTTTACGAAACGTTCCACCAAAATTTCCTCTTTTTCTGCAAAATATCGCGGTCCGAGAATTGTAGGCTGCGGCACACAACTGCGGCAATCACAAAGATCGATCAAGAGAATCTCTCATGGCCGTAGAGTGCCTCAAGGAATTTTGGCGATCGGGGTTATCTCAACGCCTTCAGGGCACTCAGTCTCATCGCATTGAGCGATGGGATCAGGCCGCCGAAGAATCCCATGAACAGGGCCAGCAGCATGCCCACTGCAATGGTACTCGCGTCAACAGTCAGTCGCAGGACAACGAATTTTCCGCCTCCCCCTGGGCCGCCAGTCACAATACTGTTTGCTGTGAATCCATCGCAAAGCGAGCCCAAGGCACAGCCAATCGCCCCACCGATCAGCGACAGGACGATCGATTCGAGCAGGAATGAGACCAGGATCTGCCAGCGTTTGAACCCGAGTAGACGAAGCACACCGATGTCTTTGGTGCGCTGGCTGATCGCTGCGAACATGGTGTTCATGATCCCGAACAGTCCCCCCAGCGACATGATGAGGGCGACCAGAATGGCCATTCCCAGAAATTGCACATTGGTGGCTGAAAGGTTCGCAAAATAGGCTTGTTCAACCTGTGGGCTGACGGCGGCCTGTTTATATTCCGTGGCAAAAAAGTGTTGCAGCAGTTCCGCTCCCCACTCTTGCTCGGTGTACTCGGTTCGGACCGACTGCCGTTTGGGGGTTGGCGCCGTTTTGTCAGCCTGTTTGAGTTTGACTCCCTCTTGATAGGCCTCTTCGGCGGATTTTTTACGTTCTGCAATCAGTGCGGTCCGTTGATCTTTACGAAAACCGGGTTTAGCTCGGACGCAAAAGGTCGTGTAGGTGGATTTGCCGAACAAGGGACCGACCTGCGACTGCCTGGTCCAGATTTCCGAGTCGTATACTGTCCCGGACGATTCAAACACCCCAGTGACATACCAGACACGGTCGCCGATCTGGAATGTGTCCCCGACATCCAGGCGGTCGGTCCGTTTTGCCTTGGCGAGATCTTCATCGGACCGATCGTTGCCTAATTCTCGAGCAATCGCGGCACCGAGCATCGCCTCGATGGCGGTGTCCCCCGCCGCGTTAATTTCCCGGACACCGGAATCTGAGAACCAGTCGCCCCCCGTATCCAGCTTTAACCCATGGACTTTGGCAGACATGGCCGGGCCATCGACGCCGCGGACCTGCAGGAATCGGCGTTTACTCAGCCCCGTTTTCCGATCAGTCAGCTGTTGCGAGATTCCCAGGTAAGTCTCACGACTGACCATCGGTAGTCCTGCTTCGTCGCGTTCGACCCCTTCCTGAGTTTCGATTTCGGTTGCATCGGCAAAACCGAGATTACTGAAGGCTTCGTCCGTGGACCCTTCGGACATGATCATCACATTTCCGGGCTGCCCACTCGATTCGGTCATGGAATACATCCCGTTGACGAAGGCGAGTAATCCAATCTGGACACCGATCACCAGCATGAACGAGCCGACCATGAACAGGGTGGTAACCCAGCGTGTTTTCAGGTTCATGAGGTTGTAGCTGAGCGGCACTTTGCCGATGAACAACAGGACCAACAGCAAAAAACCGGTCGCGGCAAAGATCCCTTGTAAAATGGGTGACGAGCCACCAAAGACCTGCCAGGGGGCCGCAGCAAACAGAATAGGTCCAGAAATAGAAAACATCGTGATTCTCGTATGATCAACAGGTCAGGCAACCTTGGCGAAGACATCCGAAACGCGAACACCGCGTGCAGACCAGGCGGGAATAAAACTTCCGGCAAACGCAGTCACGGCTCCCATGGCAGCCCCCCACCAGAGGCAGTTAATGGGGACGGCAAACTTGGGAAAGAAGGCGATCGGGAAGGGAAGCCCACCCCAGACCCCATTGATCACCCCATACGCGAGTGCGGCACTCAGCAGGCCCGACAGCGTCCCAATCAACAGGGCTTCGCTGAGGACGAGGGTCAGGATTTGCCAGGGTAAAAAGCCGAGCACTTTGAGGACGGCGAACTCGGTTCTTCGCTCGCGCACCGAGATACTAATGGCATTCGAGATCACCAAGGCTAAAACGGCCATGCAGGCGGGGGCGAGCAACCAGCGGACGCCCCAGATGATGTCACGATACGCATCGAGAAACGAGGAAATTCCGGTGGATGAGGTCTCGCACTTGACGGCGGGATTCGAAAATGAGGGGGCGGTCAGAATCTGCTCGGTCATTTTGTTGAACGAGATTCGGTCGGGAACTCGTAACCAGACCAGGCTGAGGGTTTTATCGGCCAGGGGGTGGGGCTTGTTGTTGTGAGCCGCCTTATAGGTGTCGAGTTCGGTTTCAAAAAAGTCCCGGTTGATGACGGCGCTGTCGGTGTACTGCGCCGTTTCTTTGGGAAACGTCCCGACGATTTCCAGTTCCAGATTGACATCACGATAATTACGTCCGTAGACCGTAATGCGGTCTCCGATCCGTTTTTTCAGCTTGTTCAATCGGCCCTCGCCGACGATCACCCCATTCCGAAACTCTTTCATTTTTTTGATCGCTTCGATCAGTGGCCGTGCCTGTTCATCGGGTAAAGAGTCGATGTTATCGAGCATCGTTCTGGCTTTTTCGGCTTCCATGATGAAGGAAAAAAAGAGGTTTTCGTAACCTCGTTTTGCCGGATTCGATTCGGTGGAACCGACAAAAAATCCCCAAGTCATCGAGTCTTGCGGGTGAATCGCGTTCGGGTCATTCGGATCGGCCGCGCCGTCGCTGAGTCCTGCCGCGTAGGAATAGGGCATCAAGCTGGGATTTTGCCATTTTTCCGTGACAATGGCCTTGATATTCGCACTTTTTTCGGTGGTGACTTTATCGAGGGTGGTCAGTACGGTGAAGACAAGGGTCACCACCAGCACCAGCATCATCGTCCCGAGCGAAGTCAGAATCGTGCGGACAGGATTACGCGCAATGTTTTCGAAAACGAGGATAAGAAACTTCATATTGCTATTCCAGTGAGAATGCCGGTGATCGGGGAGAAAACGGGCTATTGGGTCGCCAGACGCCCTTTTTCGAGATGAACCAGCCGATCGGCTCGCTCTGCCGCGCGCGGATCGTGGGTCACCATGACGATCGTTTTGTCGAGCGAATTTTTGAGTTCCACCAGCAGATTCAAAATCTCGTCCGCCGATTTGGCATCCAGATCACCTGTCGGTTCGTCGGCGACGATCAGGGCGGGATCGGTCACGATGGCGCGGGCGATCCCAACTCGCTGTTGTTGTCCACCCGAAAGCTGTCCGGGCCGATGCCACATTCGATCGCTGAGGCCAACAATGTCGAGCGCGTTTCGGACCTGCTCGCGCCGCTGGGAACCCGAGAGGGGTAACAGCAGGAGTGGCAATTCCACATTGCGAAAGGCGGACAACACGGGTAGCAAGTGATAGAACTGAAAGACGAAGCCCAGGCTGCGTGTTCGCCAGCTTGCGAGTTGCCCTTCCGACATCGACGAGATTTCTTCACCGCGTACACGGATCGAGCCAGTCGTCGGTCGGTCGAGTCCCGCGATCAGGTTCAGCAGCGTGGTTTTCCCCGATCCAGAGGGGCCCATCAGGGCGACGAACTCCCCTTGATTGACGGTCAGGTTCAGTCCATTCAAGACATCCAGGACTTCGCTGCCGCGTTTAAACGACTTATGAACATCGTGGACTTCCACGCAGGCTTCGAGGGAGGGCATTCACAATTCCTCAAGAGGGATCTGTCGAGTGATTCAACGAGATGAGGTCAATTTACGGGGTAACTTCTTTGGTTGCGGTGGAATCGTTTTCGTTGTTGTTTTCGTTGTCTGAGTCGGGCGGATTCCCTTCCGAGACCAGTGGAATTTCGTTTTGCTGAGCCGATGTCGGGAGGTCGGACGCTGGGAGACCAGATTTCGGGAGACTGTCATGATCCGCGAACTTGTTGAGGGCAGGAGGAATCTCTTCGTCAACGAGATCTGCATAAAATTTCACAATGGCCCCCATTTCGGGTCGCAGGTACATCCCTTCTTCGTCGGCAGGAACTTTCAGGCGGACGCGAACGGGAACGGCCCCTTTGGCCCGGTCGGCGATGGGCATGAGTCGCGAGACAACCCCATCATAATAGCGGTCCATGTAGGCTTCGGGTTGTACGCGACAACGCTGTCCTTTTTTGACTTTTGAGATTTCTCGTTCTTGAATCGACAGTTCCACTTCGAGTTTGGAAAGGTCCGCCATGTCACAGAGGCTGAAGGAACCGTTAAAGGCGATGGGATTCACCAGGTTTCCGAGTTCCGCATTCTTTTTCAGGACCGTTCCGGAAATCGGCGCGACGATGATGCAATTGTCGAGTCGCCATTTGGCGCGACGTAATTCGGCTTGGGCCTGACGGACCTGGGCTTCTGCTCCCCGTTTCCGCTCGGCCCGGGGACCATCCACGGTCAACTGAGCGGTCGCCGACAGCCGATCGACTCGTTTTTTCAACACGAGAAACTGGGATTCCGCGGTTTCCACATCCTGTTTATTCCCGAATCCATTTTTCCAGAGATCATTAGTGCGCTTGTAATCGCGTTCTGCCTGTTCGAGCGTGGTTTGCGTCTCTGCAAGATCCGCTTTGGCCTGCTTGATTTCGTCAGGTCGTGATCCCTCACGCAACTCGGCCAGATTTTCTCGGGCTGCTTCCAGTTGTCCTGTGATCCGTTCAAATTCGGCCAGATATTCGGTGCTATCCAAGACCGCCAGGACAAAACCCTGTTCGATCCGCTGCCCCGCCTCAAAGTTCAATTCGATGACACGGCCACTCACCTGGGGGCTGACGAGAATCTGTTGCTCGGGAATAATATAGCCTTTCGATTCGACCACCGGCCCGGCGGGCGCTTCGAGATCGGCTGTTTTTTTTGTGCTGACGGGATCGGGTTGTTTTTCCACCGCGTCCGTGGGTGTTGATGGCGTGAGCGAAGGATTTGCCGCCACAGATAGCAGGTACAGCACCACGCAAGTCAGGGTTCCGACAAGGAACCATGGCAATTTTGATCCGCCGCCGGAGGATTGACGGGGTGGGGGCAATCGGAGCGATTGCACGCGTGATTTGAGCGAAGGTCCAGTGGAAGTGGAATCAGACATTGACCCGGAATTCCCAACGTGAGGGTGAACGTGTTCTTTCGAGGCGAGTTGATGATCCTCACCAGTGATTTGCGGTGGACCAACCAGGCCCGTTAAATCGAGTGCACCAGTCGCAGTAATCCCTCAACAACGGTAACAAACGATTGTTGAGGATGATCCGTGACTGGCTTCAGCCAAATCCTCCTCATGATCGTAACATGATTACAAGCTGATAGAAAATTGCCAATCCACCCTTGATCGCGGAAGCAGGGAAAAAGAGGGAGGCAGGGAAAAGAGGGACAAGAGAGACCGAGGCCGGATCCATGGGTAGCCGCTGCGGGGAAAAACGATTTCCGTGTCGAGAATCGATGAGATCTCTTCGCTTTTTCCTGGTGTCGAGATTCAAAGTTGCTGGTCAAGGGCATAGAATCAGCGGAACGGAAGTGACTTCCCCAAGGGGGGATTTTCCGTGATGATTGGTGACCCATCCTGCGGGGTTCGTGGCAGAATTCTGGGTGAAACGGGAAATCTGCGGTACGACGCGGCGACGAATGGTCACCATTTTACGGTTCGGACTCCGGTGTTGGCGGTTTTTGAAAGCCTGATTTTACGGCAGCGAGATACATTTCATGAATTTTGACCAGCGACTGGAACGGGCGATTGAACGAGGTCAGCGACAACGGGACGCCGAAAGTCGTGATCGGGCGTTACGAGCCATGACCGAAGAAGAATACCGTAACGTTCACTCCAAGTCGCGACTGGAGCTTTCCGAACACGTCGAAGCGGGCCTGAAAAAGCTTGCAGACTACTTTCCTGGCTTTGAGTACGAAACACTGATGTCGGCGGATGGCTGGGGAGCGTGTATTCGCCGGGATGATCTGGCCCCTGGACCACCGGGAACTAGGGGCATGGTTCACGGTTACAGTCACCTGGAAATGCTGGTTCGTCCCTATTCCGCCACTCGGATCGTGGAATTGGTGGCACGCGGGGCGATTCGGAATAAAGAAGTCCTCAGTCGTTCTCATTTTCAGCAGTTGGTTCAGGTCGACATTGACTCGTTTTGCGAGGTTGTTGATCAATGGGTGCTGGAATATGCGGAAAAATTCTCGGCACGCAATTAATCCATGAACACGCGATGGGTCACGGAAAACGGTCCGTTGATCGCGTTTTTTTCACCACGATTTCAGTTTCACTTTCACCACGATTTCAACTCGAATCATCCTCAACCCTCGTCCCCTCCCCAAAAGGTTCCCTTGGCATCATGAGTCGTCACGAAGATTTGCAGCGAGTTTTAGACACCGGGATTGTTGCCATCATTCGAGCCTCATCAGGGGATCAGTTGGTTCGTGTCGCACGGGCATTGTTTGAAGGAGGGATCGATATCATTGAAGTCACCTTTACGACTCCCGGGGTTGTGGAAGTGATTTCGGCTGTGCGAAAAGAGTTGGGAAACAAGATTTTGCTCGGTGCGGGAACCGTCCTGGACCCCGAAACCGCTCGAATTGCGATTCTGGCCGGGGCCGAGTTTCTGGTCTCTCCCTGCGTGAATCTGGACATCATCAAGCTGGGGTTACGGTATGACAAAATGGTGATGCCGGGGGCCTACACACCGACCGAGATTGTCACCGCTTGGGAGGCGGGGGCAGACGTGGTGAAGCTGTTCCCAGCGGATATTGGTGGAGCCCCGTATCTTAAGGCCCTCAAAGGTCCTCTGCCGCAAATCCGTGTGATGCCGACCGGAGGTGTTAACCGCGAGACCTTGCGTGATTTTGTCAAAGCGGGAGCCTGTGCCGTGGGACTGGGGGGGCAGTTGGTCGAGAAGGAAGCCCTGGAGAAGGGGGATTTTGGCCGGATTCAGCAATTGGCAGCGGAATATGTGGAACTGATGCGGAAAGCCCGCACGTAACCTCGAATGATTTCTTGAAGCAGTTTTCGCGAGGATGATGCGATGCATCGCAGCGGGGGCCATTTGGCAACAACGTGGTTTTTTGGCAACGAAATCGGGTGCAAAACCGCAGATTTGCAGGGTTTTCAGCGGATTGCTGACAAATGATAATGTGCGGACTTTGCGGACTGTAGACCGCAAATCAAGATGTTTCTGCAGGTTTCCGAGATTTCAAAGATTTGGTTAAAGCCTCTGGTTGTTCTGTGCTTTATCATGAGCGGCAGAAGTCGAGCAAATTGCCATACGTCATCGCGGGACTGGGATCCCGAGAGACGCGGCTGGAATCCAGTATTTTTGAGGGGACCAATGATGAAAAATGCGATGCTCGGTGCCTTGGCGGCGCTAGTGATCGCGGTGGGCGCGTCACCGGGAAGCGTTTTCGCCGGGAGTTACTGCGGGGCCGCGAGCTACCGATGTTGTCCGCCAGCGGCTTGTCAACAAACTTGTTGCTATACGACGCAGCGGGTCGAGCGACAGATGTGCCAGCGGACTGTCTATCAGACCATTCAAGAACCGCAAAACTACACGGTGAGCCGAACGGTTTACGAGACCGCCTACGACGACGTGGTCGAGACTTGCCATCGCACGGTGAACGAGGTGGCCTATCGTGAACAACAGTATCAGGTTGCCCGACAGGTTTACGAAACGGCGGATCGTGAAGAACGCTACACCGTGATGAAGCCTGTGAACGAGACGCTGTATCGTGAACAGACCTACACCACTCAACGACAGGTTTGGGACGAATCGACACGCGAAGTTCGTCGCTGTGTTCAGCGTCCTGTCACAGAAACGCTCGAACGAGAATGTCGCCAGACGGTGATGCGACAGCAGACAGAAGTGATCAATCAAGAGCGTTGTTACACCGTCATGCGACCGGTCACAACCTATCGGACGGAACGACAAGACTGTGGACAATGGACACAAAAACAGATTTATAATCCTGGTCCTTGCTGTCCGCGAATGGTCGTCGGCCCCAATGGCTGTCCTCAGGTCTGCATGACCCAGATGCCTGGATTCTACACTTGTAAGCGGGTCTGGTGTCCGAACATTGTTGAGCGACAAATCCCCTGTACCACCTACCAACCCCAGGTCGTTCGCCAGTCCTGTCCGGTCACGGTCTGTCGCATGGTTCCAGAAACCGTGGTCACAAAAGTTCCTTACCAGGTTTGCAGGATGGTCACGGAACAAGTCGTCGAGAAAGTTCCCGTAAGGACCTGTCGTACGGTCTGCGAGTCTCATGTGCAGAAGATCCCGTATCAGGTTTGTCGCATGGTGGCCGAAGAATGTGTTCGCAAGGTCCCCCATCAGGTTTGCAAGACCGTGATGGAAACGAAAACCTGCCGGGTTCCCTACACCGTCTGCCGACAAGAACCTTACCAGGTCACCAAGCGAGTCGCTCGGTGCGTCCCTCGTGAAATTCAGTCCACCTGCACACGCATGGTGACGAAATGTGTACCACGGGTTGAGAACTACGAAGTCTGTCGACTGGTCCCACAAACGGTTTGTCCGACAACGTGCAATTCCTGTAGCACAGGGGTTGGTTGTGCTACAGGGAATTGTGGTGTTTCCTCAGATGCCCCCGTCAATATGACGCCGGTTCCTGAAGAAGCCGCACCAATTTCGCACGGACCGGTCTCCACGGTTCCCTTCAGTCGACGACGGCTGAGCCTCTGAGAAAGATGCCGTAAAAAATAACACGGTAAAGCATGGTTGCGAAGAGCGATTTTTTCTGAAGCGGACGGGGCACAAACACCATGTTTGTGCCCCGTTTTTTGTTTGCGTCTGTGCTCGCCACCGCGAGTTGATTCTGTAGACCCAGCTCAAATGACAAACTCAGGGTCAATTTTAGCGAGCGTATCGGTCGATACTGGCCAGTGAAGACGCCGGCTCTAAAAAAGAAGCCACTCCTCGACCAGCAGAAACTGCCGTTGAAGGGGGGTATTTTGGTCCGAGTCAAGAATTTGTTGAATGAAAAGATGGGGCACAAGATGAAACCGGTTCGCATGGAGGCATTACTGAAGAGTGGACGGCAACTGGTTGGCGAGTTGAGAAACGGCTTATCCGAGCAACGGGAGACATCCCCTGGCCCCAACGAGCTTGTCAGCTTGATACAGGGATTGCAGCTGTTTTGGAGCAGAGCGGATGACTTGCAGTTCAAGTGGGTCGCCCGCTGCAGCCTGGCTCTCGAACAGTTCCTGGAAAGCCTTTGCGCAAAAGGTTTTCTGGTGACGACTGAATACGTCCGAGAAATGGAATTGGCAATCCTCTGTCTGGAACAGATGTTAACGGAACTGGACGCCACGGGCGAAGATCCGCATTGTCCCGACTGGGAATCACTGCATCGACTCGAGCATCATCCCCTGCATGAGCAATCCGCCACGAACAGTGAGACACCTCAAAAAACGATCGACGTTTTTGCCGTCCGCGAGATTCCAGTCCCACCCGCTGTTGATCTCGAATCGGTTCCACAGCGACTGAAATTGACTGAGCCCACACGGGTGTCGCACAGCGAGCCGTCTGGGGAATTCTTGCGGATCGCCCAGAAAAAAGCGGTTTTCCTGCGACAACCACAGCTGGACTTGAGGCCAGAAACAAGAGTCTTGCTCGTTCAAAATGCGAGCTTACCACCCGAAGTGGCATCGGCGAGTACTGCGATCGCCCTGACGAGTACCGCAGTCCCCGTGAACCGGATTCTGGTGATTGAGGGTTCTCTATTTTATCGGCATCTGATCCAACTGGCCTTGCAATCGGCGGGATATGAGGTGGAATCTGTGGCTCCGCTGGCGAGCGACTTCCTGGGGATGACCATCGAGTCGCTTGCTTGTTACCCGGCGATTTTCCTGACAGCAGAAATCACACAGGAAACAGCGGCAAAAATCGAGCAGGCCCGCAGAACCTCGTCGGTGAAGTTGATTGGTTTGCAGGGTACAGATCAGAGCGAGCCGTTTCCGTTGGAGTGTGATGCATTTGCTCGGAAAACCAAACCGCAACTGTTGATCACTGTCCTGGAAGAATTACAGAATTCCACCGCTAAAGCAGCACGGAAGACCGCGTGATGCGCTGGCCTGTGGATGTTCGGCCTGTCATTACGATCACGGGTCGGATCAGGAGCAAGTAACCCCAATCTGCGGGATCAGGCGAGGCCCTGACGAACCGTTTTCAGGCCGCCATCGGCGTTTCCACTTCGTATTCGTCATTGGTCGCCTCAGTCGTGGTTTCCGATCGATCATCGTGGCCGTAGCCATAACTATAACCATATCCGTACGCATATTCGCTACTGCTATGACTGCCAATATGATTGGCCACAATTCCGACCACCTCGACACCAGACCTGCGGAAGGATTCCACTGCCCGCAGAACTAATTTACGACGATTCTTATCGGGACGAATCACCACCACGGCACCATCGACAAGACGCCCGATAATCGCCGGATCGGTGACAGCCAGGACTGGTGGCGCATCAATCAGGATCTGGTCATAAGCCGATTCCGCCCAAGCGAGAATGTCATTAAATCGATCGCTGGCGAGTAATTCCGAGGGGTTTGCGGGGCGAGAACCGGACGGCATGACATCCAGATTTTCGATACCAAGATTGAAAATATTTTCGAGGCAGCATTCTGCCACCGGAGTTGTTTCACGGAGGATCTGTGACAGTCCACGCGGGCCCTTCAGCTCCAGAAGTTGCGTCATCCCCGGACGTCGGAGGTCTGCATCAATCAGCAACGTCTTCTTTTTGGCCTGAGCGAAGGCGACAGAGAGATTTGCGAGTGTTGTGGTTTTTCCATCACCCGGTTCGGTGCTGGTCATGACGAGTCGTTGCGTATTGCTGGTCGAGAATGTGATCGAACTGCGGAGGGTTCGGAAAGACTCGGCTTCGAGAGAATCGGGTTTGGCATAGGTAACGATCGCATCCAGACCTGACCCGTCCAAAGGCTCCATTTCACGGATCATCGCCAACATCGGCAAGCCGAGTTGAGATTGAAGTTCATCGGGTGAGCGGAACCGATCATCCAGGACATCGATCACATAGATAATTGCCATCCCTGACATGAGTCCGAAGAGCGTGCAAAGGAAAACCGTCGTCGAAATTTTGGGGGCCACGGCCGAGGGAACCACCTTCGCAACGGTGGGAACGCTAATCTTTAATCCCGAGTCGGCGCCAATATCGATCTTCTTCATTTGTTCGAGAATCAAATCGTAATATAAACGCATCCGCTTCAGATCCATTTCCACGATATCGATTTGAGCCATTTGGCCGTTAAGGCTTAAGGCTTGACTGCGGATGATTTCAAAATCTTCTCGAATCGCCTGCTCGTGAGCACTCGCCTGATACAGACGTTGCTTCACCATTTCCAGCAGCTTGGGACCAAGTTCCCGTTCGCGTACGTCTTTCATTGCGGACGAGACAACCTGCCGCCGTTCGTTGAGCCATTTCTGGGTCTGCTGAATTCGGTCTTCCAGTTGGCGAATGGTGGGATGTTTTGGACCGAGGGTCATCAGGCGGTTTTGCAACTCGGCTTGATCTTGAAGTAAATCATCCTGATGCTTGGCGACGGTATAGGCATCGTTGGCTCCGACACCCAGTTCCTGAAGCAGGAATTCTCGTGAAATGTCACCTGCCGCCTGCTGCAAATAGGGCTGAATATCATTCCCTTCTGCCAAGGCGTGCTGAACGGAAATGAGTAAGGCGCGGGATTCGAGCGTTTTCTTCTGCGCTTCAATCAGTGCGTCATTCAGTTTTACTGTTTGTTCGATGATCACATGGGAATTCTTTTCATTGCCATGCAGCAAAATTCCCGAATCACGCTTCAACCCCAGCAGTTCCGTCTCTTTATTGCGAATGGCCACTTCACTTTGGGCCTTTTCACGATTCAAGAGGACCATACTTTCCTTCGAGTTTCCTTTGTGAATCTCGTTCATATATTCCAGGTAGGCGGCAACAATCGCATCAACAACCAATTTTGCCGTCTTGGCATTTTTGGAGACGTAGCGTACTTGAATCATGTTGGTTAAACGGGTTGATGACACCGTGAGATTTTTTTTCAGCACCGCTGTCCAACGAGACTTGGGTGTCCCCTTGAGATCGATCCGATGAGCATTCGGTAGTCGAGTGATCGCTCCCTCGAGAACACGATCACTGGTCAAGACCTTTTGGTACGTCGGCATAATGTCTTGAATCGAACGTTGGTTCGACTGATTTGTCGTATCCAGTACGTTTCCGTCAGTCTTCAACACCATGATTTCCGAGACCGATTCATATTTGCGAGTCGCGGTCACATACCATGCGGTTCCAATAATCCCTCCGAGGATCGTACAGACCAGCAGCGTCGGTAATTTACGCCGAATCACCTGCAAAAAACGAACGGCTTCACCGAGAAGATTCGGTCCATTGGCGGTCGAATCCAGATCCGATGTCAGTCGTTCGTTTGTATTCATTCGAAAGAGCCAATGCGAAATAAAGTGCAATTCAGCGGACACTTTGTCATCCGCAAGGTCGGAAAGACCACCGAGTCTTGAATCTTGGATCTCAACAAAATCTGAGCTCACGGTAATTAGCTCGCTGCAAACAGCTCGCTGAGGTCTCGATTCACGAAAGTTGTTTAGAACAACGGTGTTCCTGTGATTGGTATCGAGCCACCCAAATTCATTCCCACGCGTTTGAGCAGATCGAGCATGAATGTGAGCGGTGTCTGTTCGACGCTCACCACATCACCAGGCTGTAGTCGGATATTGGATTCGGATTTTTGTTTGGCATTCGCCAAACTGACATGAATGATAAAGGTCTCCACTTGATCAGGATGTTCCGGGTCAACGGTGCGGCTCAAACTCCCCGGTTTGCGACGGATCACGTAGACTTTGTTGGCGGCCAGCGAACTCACCCCGCCGGCTAATGCAACGGCTTCGACAACTCGCAATTCCTCGGAAATCGGAAATTCGAATCGCCCAGGACGCTGGACAAGTCCGAGAACGTGCAGCGGTTCGGGATCTCGCTTCTCGACGTAGACGACGGCCCCATCTTCTAATTGATAACCGTTAGAACCGGTTTTCGTGGCCGAAACCAGATCGACTTTTACTGTATCGGACATCGCACCGATCGGTTCGACATCGACGCTATGCCCCACCGGATCAACCAGACTCGAATTCTTTCCGGCAAATCGCTGCTGGGTGGTTTGAGAGAGCAGGCTTGGGTTACGGATCACCACTTGTGTTCCCGCGCTGGGATCAAGCCCCTCGGCCCGGCTTAAAGCGGTCAGTAAGTCACATTGTCCTCGTGGCAAATCATAAACCGAGGGCTTTTTCACCGCACCAGCGACCATAATTCGATTTGTCCGTTGGCTCTTCATCGTGACGGTCACGTTCGGGCTACGGTAGAGGCCGCGGTCTACACATTCATAAATAATTGCCGCTTCGGCCGCTTCCATTTTCATTCCGGCAAGTTGAATTCGCCCCACCTGAGGAATACTGGCTTGACCGTCTTCTTCAATCCGGACGGAAAACCGAACGGTGTCTTTTTCATTCAAACCTGCAGCAATCGCAACTTCCACGACATCGCCACGATCGAGCACATCGGATTGCTTTGAGGCACTTGCGAGACGCGTCAGATCAATGGTTTGCGGATTTTCCCGTGCACTGGCAATGAAGTTGGCAGGCAGTGTTTTATAAGTGTATTTCTCGCCATGGACAGTGGCGCAACCGACACCTGCCAGGGAGCAGAACGTAAGTATGAGGCCCGTCATCGAATTCAAGCGGAAAAATGTCACCGGATTTCCCTGCCACGAGCTTTTGCGAAGAGACTGCAGATTGAGAGACCACATTCGATACCGGAACGGTGCAACGACAAACGACGCAGGTTTTCCCTGTCGCTGGCGATGAGAGCGAATTGACTCAGGCGATTTTGCCATGGGAGTCACTTTGTTAGGGGGATACAAAAAGACAGAATCAAAGGGACAGTCACATCCGCCTCTAGGGGATGAAACCATCGTGGCGCGCGGAATTTATGAGAAGCATTCCGAAGCGTCAATATGAGTTGTCATGGTCGTGGTTTCTTGAGTAGCAATCGTGGAAATTCGTCAGAAAAACGAGGAATTCACGCGTATCCGGCACGATCAGCCGCAGAACGCGTGATTGCCGTCTTTCGGGAGGAACCCAATCGCGGGATACCGACATCGGAAGACCGACACCTGAACACTCACACTTAGTACGGTTGTGCGAGCTTCAGCAGCGAGCCAAGTTGTGTGGACGAGATGTTAGCCCCCCCCAGCCGGGGTTCAATGGCAAAGCCGACACCCAAATTATTCTTGCTCACATCGTAATTGGCCCCAAGATGAAACAGCAGCCATTCTCCGACCCGTGTGATGGTAAATCCCTGGCCTCGACTTTGTCCTTCACCCAAATCATAGGCCGTGGTCGCTGACGAGACCCACTTGGGGCTCAGCACATAGCTATAGGTTGCCGTGGCAATCTGGCTATCGAGTGCTCCTCCCTTCACTTGACGCACGCCGAAGTAAACGCTGCCGCGCAGGCTGCGTTGACTGATGACCCCAAGACTCCAGAGCTGCTGCCCTTCGGGAAAGAAATCGTACAGGCTGCTCGCGACAATCGAAGTTCGGTCGCCGACGTGCCACGCATAGCGCGAGCTCACCAAACCCAGGGTTTGACCAAAATTATCCCGATTGGCGTCTGGGAAAATCGACGCCCCCAGATCGAGCGTCATCCAGTCTTTAATCCGTTGCTGGTCTGGTGGGCCCACTTTTGTCTGGAGCCGCTGGTTCCAGTTCAAACGTAAAACCTGCTGATTATCGACCAATTCGTTGTAGGGGGCTGTGACGGAGGTGCCTGCACCCTGTCGAACTGCATAGAATCGCGGATCAAATTGTGGGGGAAGCGTTCCGCCAAAGGTGTTGGTGACAAATCGCATGCGGAAACGTTCTTGCGCATTATCATCGAATTCATTCCACTGGGGAATGTTGCTCAACGATTGATTAGACCCTGCGAGTCCGTACTCGGCCGCAACCAGCGATTTATGAGCCAATCCATTGAGATTAAAAATATCACTTTGCACGAACGGCATCACGCGCTGAAACGAAATACTGGCCCGCAAGCCTGCTCGACCATACAAACGGTTGACAGACTCCCCGGAAAAACTGTCACCCCAAAACGCCGCTTCGCCCATCACAAACGGGGCGAGCCGCAGTGCACCGAGATTGAAGGGCAATTCGATCTCATGTCGACTCTGGGCGACCAGCCCCTGTCCGTTGATCATCCAGGGTAATGGTGTGGCCACATCATTGGGGTCGGTCGGCGCCGCAGCCAGGTTGGTAATCGCATATCCTGCCGAAGAATGGCTGCTGTAGTTAAGCAAGCTTCCCAGTAATGGCTCGCCAAGAAAGTAGAGATCTCCGCGAGGGAGCCATTGGGTGTTGTTTTCGAAATCATTTAATTGTGGACGCACCAGTACGGTCGCTGCCGAATTGTCACTGAGCCGTTGATTAACCTGCAGTTTAGTGTCGAGATCCTTCCCCTTGTCAAACTCGGATTCGCGGTATTGTTCGCGAAAATTGCGGTCACTGACGTAGCCAATTTCTCCGAATAATGTCGTGCCGGTACTCTCAAAGGTTTGGCGATGTTCCGATTGGAAGATCCCGCGATTGGGATTCGGCGGAACCAGCGCGCGTCGATCCAGACCAAGATTATCTAAGCCTCCATCATTGATATAGTACCCGAAAACAGTACCCGTATACAAATTTCCATACTCGTCAGCTCCTTGATAACTTCCCTTTAAGCCCGTTGCTGGACCTCGATAGCTAAGATAGTCCGCTTCGATTCCGAGCTTGATGCGGGGATTCTCGGGCTTTGTCAGACCAAAGAGTGAAAAGGGGTCCCAAGTGGTACGAATTTGAGTTCCAAAAACACGGTCCATTCCGATCCCACCCCCCTGGAGAGGGGTGCTGGCAGTGATGTTCTCGGCAGGGAGACTAATTTGTGGTGCGGTAAATAACGGGAACTGGTCCACCAGGAACTGCGAATTCAGTGCGGTGATCCAGTAATGATCCTCAGGAACCAGAGCCCCCGATTGGGGATCAACGCGGGGAGGGCTATTGTTGGCAAAAAGACCGGTTTCTCGATTTTCGATGAAAATATCACTCGCTTGAACGCGGTATCCAGGGACACCATATTGACTGGTTGTGACCCAGGCATTTTGTGCATGGTAACTTTTCATCGAATTTTGCCGAATCTGCTCGGCCCGCAGGCGAATGCGACTATCGATTTGGGAAACATACGTTTCCAGTTCCGCCTCCAGAATCAGCGCCCGATTATCACTGGCATCATAGAAGGCCCGTGTGGCACGGATCACGTTATTCAATTGTCGGAGATTGTCACGCTGACGAATGACAATGTTTCCCTCGAGGTAGACCTGGTATTTTTGTTCCGGTCGCTGCAACTTATCCGTATTAAAATCTTCATTGAAGACGACAACTCGATCGGCAGACAGGTCAACCACACCGAAATCAAGTCCATTTTCCAGCCCAACACCCTCGACCAGAATGTTGACGCCCCCTGTGATCAATGTAATTTGCTCAGGGGGCATGGAATCGGTCGAAGGCTGGCTCGATATATTATAGGGACTGCCAAAACTACGGGGGGAAACACGAATGCGGCGCATTCCTGTCGGGTTTTGCATGGAAACGCTTCGCCACGCCGGTTCGATCTCATTGTTCGCCGGAAGTGTCAGTTGGGTTTGACGAAGTTTATTCCGAGAGGGGGCCATTTTTCGCTGCGTGGCCCGCTTAAATAATGGATCCTCAACTCCAGGACGATCCGCGGCTCGTCCGCGCACTTTCAGTGTCATGCCGCGGGACGCATCCATTTCCAGCCAGAATGTCTGGTCGGTGCGCGAGTTCCCCGCATCTTCAATTCGGACATCCCCTTCCAGGTATGCGATCAATTTTTCGCTTTTTCCCGGCGTTTCTGCGGACTCGTAAGTCCAGACGACCATGCTCTCGGCGGTGTATGTCGCCCCACCCTACTCGATTCGGCATTGTCCACGGAGGATGGCAATCGTGGCGTGATCCTCTTGCCACTCTTGACTCCAATCGGCCGAGATCTGGATGGAAGCGAGGGGACGCCCCGCAAACGTTTCGTCCACAGCACCCCGAATCCCGACGCGCGAAACCACGGCGGCGGCCATGAAGCACATGGCCATCGTCATCCATAACCAACCGGTAGTGAACTGGTGGTTCCTGCCCCTCACGGGCACTCCTGATGTGAAAGGTTTGACAATTACGATTTCAGCACAGATTTTGATTCAGAAAAACAACGACCGCTCGAATTGGGCGGTGAAGGGACGCGGAGTATAGGTCCGACGGAAAAACCGGTCAATTTGGCTTCCTGCACGCAAAAATTTCTGCTTTAAGTTGTTTTATTGAAACAACTTAAAGTAAGGAGTGGCATTGAGTCCCCCGGCAAAAAGGGGGCGGATCACCAGAGAAAAACCCCGGCGCGTGACAAAAGTCCTCGTTTTGGCTCTCCCCCCATCCAGCGGGAGTGAGCGTCATTTCGAGACGAGTCAGCAGCGTTTGGACCAGTGATGAGCATTCGTCTAAGCATTGGTCTGATGTGGTTTCAAATTCTACTGCGTCTCGACCAATGTCAAAAAAGAAGAGGCGTAAAACACGATTTGCATCGTGCCGCCTCTTGTTCAGCGACTGTGAGGATAACTTCTCACCACAGCAGAATGGTTTGAGTTCGCTCGGGATTTTGGGGAAGGGTTCGCAACGATGGCCGGCGATCCCAAAACGATCCATGGCACACGGAGTCGATTTTCCCGCTTTTCTTTCTTACCGCAACCCTCAAATCAGCCGGTTCCCAAGCCGCGATCGTAGGCTTCCAGATCGCGCAGATAAACCGCCAGAGTGGACTGCAGCGTTTCACGGTTGATCTGCCATTTTGGGGATTCATCGGTGTAACGATGGCAATGCTCAATCACCAGCCGATGCAAGAACTTGAACAAATGACGCGGGACCCGCAGTCGCGCCAGCGTGGCCACTAATTCGGATTCGCTGATCGAATCCTCAAACCAGCTTTTCACACTCGGCTTGGAATTGGTGTCTTGGGCACATGCTCGAGCGCGATCGTTTGCCAGGTCGCATAGCGATTCACCCGTCCATTCGAGCGTTCGAATCAGGTTCTGCTTGTCCAGTCGTGATCGCTCGTAGAACTCTTTGTCCTCACGCGTCAGATAAAAACTGACTTCAATTGGCAACAGTAATTTGAAACCAATCCCGGCGTGCTTCAAAAACTTATTATCAAACATCGACCAAAGCAGGGCTTTCATCCGTTCGGGCGAACCGTTGATTAAATGCGGTTCGTCAACGCGATCAACCAGGACCGTAATCGAATCAAAACCAAGTGCCTCAAGAATGTTCTGTAATTTGGTCAGCAATTCGTAACGATCATCACTTCGCTCTCGGGCTGGGATCGGCTGCCCCATCAGATCCTTGGGATCAAAGTTGGCCAGGATCGAACGGAGCTGATTCACCGGCCGGTCAAGAACGCGAACTTGCCGCGAGACTTTCCATGCCATCGACGCCATCTTCAGCTGATGCCAGCCCCAGCACGACCAGCCAATCAAGATTACCAGCCAAGGCCAGAATCGCCCAAATTGATCGAGCTTGTCCAGATAGGCTAATAGGCCGAACAGCACCGCACTCACTCCCAATCCAACGGCAAAATCATAGTAACTGCGCCAGTTGGAAACGCTCAGTCGCTTTCGCAAATTCGCCCAGCGATGCTGCTGCGCGTTGTCACTGCTGCGATCATAGAACGAGGCGAGCAGCAACAGGTCGCGCTTATTTGCTGATGAGAGGCTCGACACCTTTTCCGCAGAGATCTGAAACGGCCCGACCTTCGCTTGAGATTTGTCCGCGACAATCCCATTCACCAAATCCGTTGTGGCGAGTGAGAGAATACAGTCAATATGATCCCAGAGACGCCATTTTTGTAGCGTCTTTTCTGGACGAGCCCCCGCCCAGCCGACCTTTTCGTTAAACGAATCAAGGAAGGGATTGAAATCATCATAATTAATAACAAAAACTTGATGATCGGGATTTTTCTCGTTATACTCAGACAATTGATCAACAATTTGTAACCGGAGTGCTGTTTTACCACTCCCCTTTTCACCGAAGACCACAGCGGTTGAGGGGGTCGCCGGATCGCCGTAAATCTTGTCCCACGAGGGATGAAAAGTGCCGTCCGCACCGAGCTTTTGAAAAAGCGGATCGGTTTGGGCGTCTTCCTGACTGTATGGGTTTTGGTTCAGGCCGTGATGCTCAAAAAACTGCTGGACTTTCATCGGTTCTTCCGTGCAGAAATGTCCCCTTGTCCGCTGCACACAGCCAACAAGGCGAAATGGTTAAAATTCACAATCAATCTGCCGTCGATTGCACTCCGTTTCCACCAGTGGAAGCAACACGACGCGATTGTCCCGACCCCAACGACCAAAGGATTTCTCGAACATCGATTCAGAACCTGTTCGACGACTCGCACATTCCGTCGCCTCGGTACCGTTGCTCGACGTCAAACCCCCCTCGGCGTGATCCTGGACAGTCTACGAAAACTTTACGCAGGTCGGTTCATATCGTCCACTCAGTCTGCCGAGATTCTCAATTCGGGGACTGTTCCCGCGAACGGATCAATCGGCTTCGATTCATCACAAAGTTTGCACGATGGTATGCCGTTGGTTTGCATCAGGGGAACGAACACCTAGAATAATCGTACTCGCTGGCGAAGCGTGATGCTTTGCCGGAATGGGATTCGCCGACTTGACTGACCCCTTAATTCATTTGGAGCTCAATATGCCTTTTGTTCTGCCACCTCTCGTCTACGCGTACAATGCACTTGAGCCCTTCATTGATGCCAGAACCATGGAAATTCACCATACGAAGCATCACCAGGCGTATATCAATAACGCCAATGCAAAGCTCGAAGCGATTCCAGTTCTCTCCAGCAAGTCCGCGGAAGAAATCATCAGCAATCTTGCTGCCGTCCCCGAAGAAATCCGCACGTTGATCCGTAACAACGCGGGTGGCCATGCAAACCATACCCTGTTTTGGACGATTTTGGCTCCGCATACCGGTGCCGAACCGACTGGCGACTTGGCCGCTGCAATCAACAGCACTTTTGGAAGCTTGGCCACACTGAAAGAAAAAATCGGCGCAGCGGCAACGACTCGATTCGGGAGTGGTTGGGCATGGCTCTCGTATGACAAGGGAAAGCTGGTCGTGGAAAGTACTCCCAACCAGGACAGTCCCCTTATGGAAGGTCGGACCCCACTGCTGGGACTCGACGTCTGGGAGCACGCCTACTACCTGCACTATCAAAATCGTCGCCCGGACTACATCGCCGCGTTCTGGAATGTGGTGAACTGGACCGAAGTGGCGCGTCGGTTTGCCGAAGCGAAAAAGTAATTGCGATTGCCGCAGCAGGCCGATCAACCCGTCGGAAATACAACAGCTCTGCTCTCAGGAACTCCTGGCAGCAGAGCTGTTTTCGTTGGTGGATCACTCAATTCGGGAACGGTCTGCCCCGCAAAGGGCAGGGCAGGGAGGTGACACTACCGAATGCTGACGGCTGACTGCCGACCACTAACCAATCTTGCTTTTGCCGACCCACGGACGCAAGACTTCGGGAATCAGGATACTTCCGTCAGCCTGTTGATGGTTCTCAAGAATTGCAATGATGGCACGTGTGACAGCAATGGCGGTTCCATTGAGCGTGTGCACGTACTTGGTCCCTTTCCAATCCGGTGACTTACAACGGACACCGAGTCGACGGGCCTGGAAGTCGGTACAATTGGAGGCGGAAGTGACTTCGCCCCACTCCCCATCGGTACCTCGACCCGGCATCCAGGCTTCCAGATCGAACTTCCGATAGGCAGGTCCGCCGAGATCGCCCGAGGCGATATCCAGGACGCGGTAAGGGATTTCTAATCCTTGGAAAATTTCTTCTTCGATGGCCACGATCTCGGCATGCAATTCATCGGAGGCCGTGACATCGGGGGCGGTGAAGCCAAACATTTCAATTTTGGTGAACTGGTGAACACGGTAGATCCCCCGAGTTGCCTTGCCATGCGCACCCGCTTCTGTGCGGAAGCAGTGCGAAATCCCGGCATATTTGAGGGGCAGTTGGCTGGATTCGAGAATTTGATCCTTATGAATTCCTCCCAGGGGAATTTCGGCGGTTGCGACCAGGCAGAGATCCATCCCTGCAATGGAATAAATCTGCGTCTCGTTGCCACGTGGCTGATAGCCGGTCCCTTCCAGGATTTCGATTTTGGCCAAATCAGGCGTTGTATGCAGGGTGAATCCGTGCTGGACCAATTTTTGTACGGCGAATTGGGTGAGTGCCAATTCCAGCAGCACCGCTTCGTTTTTCAAAAAATAGAATCCATGACCGGCAACTCGCCCACCCGCTTCCAGATCAAGCAGATTGTGTTTTTCTGCCAGGGCAACGTGATCAAGCGGTTTGAAGTCAAATTGAGGAATGGTTCCCCAGGTTCGTACCGTCTTCGAGTCGACCTCTTCACCGACGGGAGTCTCGGGATGCGTCATATTCGGCACCGACATCAGCGCTGTACGAATTTCGGCTTCGACCTCTTTGAGTTTGGCTTCCACTGCAGGGACAGATTGCTTGAGCGACTTCCCTTCCTCGATCAAGTCCTGCCGAGCTTCCGGTGATTTTTCTTTGGGGATCGCCTGTGCAATTTCATTCTGCCGCTGCCGATCTTTGTCCAGCGCCACGATTAACTCGCTGCGCGTTTCCCGAAATTCGAGCAATCGATCGAGATCCGCCACCACATGACGTTTTTGGCAGTTTGCGCGCACAGCGTCCAGGTTGTCACAAACAAATTGCAGGTCGAGCATCGTGAGTCCATGCAGCTAAAAGTTCTTCGTCCGAATTCAATTCCAGATCCAGTCCATAGGTTAATGCAAGAGTTCCCTTCTGGGAAAGGGAATCCCCTGCTCGGATCACTTCCCACAGCGCGGGAAATTCGGCATGATCTGGATGTTGTATCATCTCTCTGCGTCGTACAATCACCAACCGCGTCAAAAAAACGATTTTGTTTGCTGACTTCGACAGGGAAATGTGTCCAATTCGATAGTTCGAGTCGCCTAGAGAAAACGCCCCGTGGCATCGACAACAAAGCCGGTAGAGAACCTGGAAGAATCGGGATTTCTGCATGATCCAGAAGTTCAGCTGATGCTGCGCGCCAAGCAGGGGGATGACGAAGCGTTTACCAAACTCGTCGCCACCTATCAGGATCGACTCACCACGATCTTCTTTCATATGAGGCAGAATCAGGAGGCGGCCGAGGATCTGGTGCAGGATGTTTTCTTGCGGATCTATCGAGCACGCCACGGCTACGAACCGACAGCACGGTTTTCAACCTGGCTGTTTCGGATTGCCAATAACCTCGCCATCAATTCCCACCGCAATAAATCCCGGCGGAAGGAAGTGCCGATTCCTGCAGGAGAATCGACCGCCATGACGGGATTGCCGGTGGCGGGCCAGAACCTGGCAGATAAGTCAGGATTGCAGCCAACCCGTCAATTGGACAAACGCGAACTACAGCTCGTGGTCCAAAAAGCGATTGAACAACTGAGTGATCAACAGCGATTGTCGGTCTTGCTGCACAAGTTCGAGGGAATGAGCTACGCGGAAATCGCCGAGACGATGGAACTGTCGGTTCCTGCCATCAAGTCACTGCTATCACGGGCGCGAGACAGTTTGCGAACCGCGTTGGAACCCTATATGCAACTCGGAAAGGAAAAACGCTAGGTTTCTGCCGAACCTGGTTGTTGTCGATGGATCATGGAAAAGACGGTTCGACTCAACGCCGATCAGCGAGAAGATCTGGTCGCCTACCTTGACGGGGAACTTCCCGACGAGCAGGTGAAGCAGATCGATCACGTCGTCGCAAACAGCGCTGTGGCTCGCCATGAGATGGAGGCACTCGCACGGACCTGGGAACTGCTGGATGTTTTGCCCCCGAGTAAAGCCTCAGACGACTTTCTCACCAAAACCATGGCGAATCTGAAGGTGCTGGAAACTCCCTTCCGACTCACCGACCAATGGTGGTTTGTTCCTGTACGTCGCTCCTTCGCGATTGCCGGATGGATCACGGCACTTTTCCTTTGCGGTTGGCTTGGTTTCCAGATCACGCGGCACTGGATCGCCGACCCCCATGCAATATTGCTGAACGATTTGCCTGTGATCGAAAATCTGGACCATTTGCAAGAAGTGCGGGAACTGGAATTCCTTAATGAACTCAAACGTGCCAATCTATTTGATGACGCTCAAGAGAAATGACTCATGAATCATCGTATGACGTTTCTGACCGTGCTGCTGCTGGCAAGTAGTGATTCATCGAGCCTGTTCGCGCAGGATCAAAAACTGGTGCAGGCTCGCATCGAGCACCTGCGGCAGATGTCGGAGATCGAACGGGCGCGATTTCACCGAAATCTGGAAGCCTTTCAGCAACTCAGTCCTGCCGAAAAACACCAATACCAACAGTTGCACCAGCAATTAGCCGTAGACCAAGCGCGCGGGGGAACACTCACACGGTTAATGCAAACCTATGCCGCCTGGGTGCATACGCTCACCCCCACCCAGCGCGATGAACTGCAGAAAGAGACCGTTCTCTCACAAAAACTGGCACTCATTCGCCGTTGGAAAGATGAACAGGATTTGCCGAGTGACGCACACGAACCTCCAGTGGCAACCACGCCCCCTACGCAAACCACCCCCAGTGCTGACGAACCCCATCCTCCCATCGGTCCCACGCTCAATAAACGAGATGCGTTCCCGTTGAAAGATCTCAGGTCGGTGCTGGCGGTGCTGGTGAGTCAAATCCCTCAAGACTCTTCGAAGCCCGAGTTCAAGGAGCCTCGGCTGCCTGATTACCTGCCGATTATTCACGCAAGTATTCAGGCGAGCGGGAATTCGTATCGGGATTGGCCACAAGAGACCTTACTGAATGAGATGTCGAAATCACTCGGCAAAGAATCCGCAGCACAAGTGAATCGATCCGACCTCAAGTCGAAGCGAGAGGTCATGGTTCGAATGCTGTTAATGGCGATTGTGAAACAGGCTCGCGAGGTGGTTGGATTCCCGACAGATGAAGATAAAATGCGGTTACTGCAAGAGATGGTTCCCGAGGAACAAGACCGTATTTTGAATTTCCCCGCAGATCGAATGAATGTGTACCTGGTACGAAGATGGATGGAATCGAAGGGGGGCGACACCCTGAACGACTTCCGCAAAATTCCCGAGTACAATCGTCAAGTTGACGAGCTGTTCCAACGGCTGGACATCATTCCACCGCAAAAATTTCTGCTCAAGGGACGAAAACCAAACGATCGTCCTTTGAAACCCCGCGGCTAAGGGGGACACCGACCTCGACCAGTTCGCCCCCCCCTGAAGTGAAGACAAATCCATGTCCCGCTGGCCGTTTTTTCTGGTGTCCGCTCTGGTTTTATTGCCGCTGATCCTGATCGCTGGCATCAGCGGCTGGCTGCTCTGGAACTCGGGAAACTGGTTCTGGCTCTCGTGGACGATGAGCCTCTCTTGGGTGGCCGCCTGGCTGGTCTATCGATTGCACGGTCGGGTCGAAATTCCGTTACCGAATGTGGGGAGCAAGATCCACTGGACTCCTCGCGATCAGGCTGCGGCAGCGATCATCGAGGTCGAACAACAGCGAATTCACGAGTTCACAGGCGTGCAACTGGCCGACCCACAGTTTTACACCACGCGAACGATCGAGCTGGCAACCGAATTTGCCCGGCATTACCACCCAAACTCGACCGATCCACTCGGTTCCGCATCCGTGGTGGAACTTTTAACCGCCATACAACTGGTGGCGGAAGACCTGGAAATCCTGTTGCAGCAGAACGTGCCGGGAAGTCACCTGATGACGGTTTCGCAATGGAAAATGCTGGCTCAGGCCCCCGCATGGTGGCGCAACGCCAGCAATTTGAGCTGGCTGGCATCGGTGGTCATCAATCCCACCAGCCTGGCCCGCTATGCCGTGTCGCGAGCGTTCATCACCCCGCTGTCTCAGCAATTGCAAACGAACCTCTTGGGAACGTTTTATGCCTTATTTGTCCGACAACTCGGCTTTTATCTGATTGAACTCAATAGCGGACGGCTACGAGGGGGATCAGCGGCCTATCGCGCCAGCATGAAAAAACTGGAACCCGATCAGCCGACTCGCACCGACGAAAGTCCTGTCGCTCCGACTCCCCCCGTCACAGTCACGATTGCCGTAATCGGGCAGGTCAAGGCGGGAAAATCGAGTCTGGTCAATTGCCTGCTGGGTGAACAACAAGCGGCGGTGGATGTGCTGCCACTGACGCGAGCGGTGCAGCGTTATGACCTGAAGCTCGATGACCAGTCCGATCGACTGATTCTGCTCGACACGCCGGGATATAGTGATTCCGAAGCCACCCCCGCACAGTTAGCAGACACCTTTGAAGCAGTTCGAAATGCTGATCTCGTCTTGATGGTCCTCGAC
>Ga0114978_10000805_pt1 | contig 26216 bp, 8 predicted proteins | sample S_140212_EF_Meta_FD_87027 | JGI IMG/M metagenome (GOLD analysis project Ga0114978, IMG submission 87027) | Freshwater microbial communities from Lake Simoncouche, Canada to study carbon cycling - S_140212_EF_MetaG | ecosystem: Environmental > Aquatic > Freshwater > Lake | place: Lake...
GGGCGTTGGCCGATATCATAGGCATTGCTAGAAGGAGCATAGTTGTTACTAGCAATAATTATTGGGAAACCGGTAGGATTTGCAGGCCAAGTACCTGTTAATGTATAGACGTTGGTGCCGCCTTGTGGCCCACTAATGCTACTAATAGCAACATTACTTGGACCTCCATTAAAGCTAAGACGATAATTACTAGGGTTAGCTATAATAGCAGACGCCCAATTTGGATTAGGAAGCCCAACTGTTAATGAGTTTGTCTGCACAGTGGTGCCGCCGGGTCCGTTGCTTGGTGATGTGTAACTAAATCCAATATCACCTGCAATTAGATAACGATTGCTTTCAATTACAGGAGCACCGTCACCAATTTTATGATAGACTGTAATATCAACAGTATCTACTACTTGACCAGTAACTACTTCTTCTGGAGCATGGCTTGATGTGGGAGTAACAAATCCGTCACCGTCAACATTAATATCTTCTGCGGCTAATCCTGTTGCACTTACATAAGAAAAGTCTCCGCCAAATAGTTGTGTATCGTATTGTATGTCGCTAGGTTTAAAACTACCATCGCTAGTATTCTTTCTTAAAATAATGTTGTCTTGGTCTTCAATATCAGATCCGAATGCCGTAATAAATGTTGTATTATTAGGTATTACAATCGGGCCGGTACTTATACCGTTACCAACAAACGAATTCATAATTGCGCTTGTGTTTACAATACTTGGGAAATTATCAATTTCTTGTTGAACGGTATTAATTTTTCCTTTAATTTCAACTGTGGCTCCAACTGACGTAATGTTGCCAGGTGTAGTAGACACATCAAATCTGTTATTTCCAGTGGCCAATGCCTTAGCATATGTGCTTGTTAACCGCACACTGGTATTGTTAATAATTTCACCGATATAGTAGGTCTTACCGGAAACATACCCTGCAATTTCACCATCAGATAATGTTCCAGTTATTACAATACTTTGTCCCACAGAATATGTACCTGAAGAAATAATCAATCGTCCAAATACATCAAATATTTCAACATCTAAAATTGGGCCAGTACCTTCATACGTGGCCAACTGATTATTGCCTGTTAACAATAGTGCAATTGCCGCATCTCTTGCATTTAATGAGCTAATTGCTGCCTGTTGAGTAGTTACATACTCGTCGTCAATGTCGTCATATAGTTGTTGTTTAGCATCTTTGAAGGCTTGAGCGTCGGCAATTGTCTGAGCATTTCCTGTTAAGATTGCCGCGTCTAATGCTATATCTGCTTGATCCAATGCTACTTGAGCAACTGCTCTAGCATCAAACAATAGGTCTAATTGTCTAGTCAACTCATCTAATAACACAATATTAAAATCTTTATCTTCCTGTGCAGTTAATAAATTTTGTATAAGAGTTGCTTGTTCGTTTTTAAGAATAGTTAATTTTTCTAATAAGGGTTTAACCACTAGATAATTTGGATCATCTAATCTCCTATTAAATGTTTCAGTTGTTTTAAACGTGTAAACTCCAGAAGCTTGTGTTACTAATGCCTTAGTTAAAGTAACTGTTGCGCCGGCAATATCAGAAACAACTGTTTTAGATTGTACACCAATACCCGTAACCTCTTGTCCTTTTTTAATGCCGCTAGCATTAGACACAATCAATGAAGTACTATCAACTTCTCCAGTACCTAAAGGGGTAGCAGTTGTGTATTTTCGTGAACCATTCCAGTATACGTTAATATATTCAATTTCGGTTGGAGCATACCCTAACGTAAATGATCTAGAAACACCATCACTCTTAATTAATTGATCAGTGAAGTCTGGATCAAACTGGTCATAACCTGTAGTAAACCAAGGCAAGGCATCCCATCCTGATCCTATATCAAATCCAATACCTGTTATCTCAACACCACCGTAGTCAACTCCCTGCATTAACTGGCCAAGGTCGGATCCTAGTTGTCCTGCTACCGGATTGTAAAAATAATTAATTCTATCTGCGGCGTCAAGTAAGCTGATATTTTTATGGTATTCAATAACTACTTTAGATAAATTTGCAGGGGCAGTATTGAATAACAATACTCCTTTGTATCTAGTATATGAATAACTCTTATCAATCTCATTAACTACTTCGTAATCAGTGCCTAAGATTTCTCCATTACTATCAGAAATAGTAGTTTTAGTTTTAATAACATCAATAGGCCATGCCAGTTCAAATCGTGTTCGTGAACCGCTACCAGTAAAAGTTTCTGTTGCCGTTAACGAATTAAACGTGTAATTTGCAGATATTCTATCAAACTTAATTCCTACCTTAGTAGATCTTACTAGGCTATTTGACAAAATACCAACTGCCCTTGCTGGTGAGCCAGTGTCGGCAATAGATCCGGTAATTATAATCTTAGGAGTTGCTAAGAAATTTTCTTTAAACGGATCGTTGACAACAATTGCAGAAATTGTTCCGCTAGATAGATATGCAGTAGCAGAAATAGAATCCGGGGCTCCTTCAATGATTACTTGAGGTGGTGCTGTATACCCCGAGCCGCCATGGACTACTTCAATAGAAACTAAATTAAATCCTGCGTTGTATAACCAATCGCTGTAGGGATAATTTATAATTTCACTGCTATCATATTCTAAAATGCCGTTGCTTACTTTGGTTGAAAATGTTTTAACTGCATTTTCATCTTTGCTGTATCTTGGAGGTAAATCAAAATCTGAAACCTGACTTCCTGTTGGCTCATATACTTCATAGGTGCTAACAAACTCTCTAATTTTACTTCGGTAAGGTTTAGCTTCATTAATATAGTCTTGGTAACTAGCTAAATTATCATTTTGATAAGTTGGCTTTTGTTCTAATAAACCAAGGTTGTGTTTTGATCTAATAAAGCTGGTTTTAAATGCCCAGTCAATGGATTTTTGTTCGCTAAATGCATAGCGAAGACTTGCAAAAAATAATTCTTTATATTCAACCGCAAGCTCGTCAACAAAAATAACATTTTTAATAGTATCAAGAATGACTTTTAACTCAGTCTTAGGTTGATCATCAAAGACATAACTATCAAATGTTGGACCATCAAATCCGCTAGCATTGGCTGCAAACTTATAAAGATTATCTGTAAATTTTATAGTTCCGTTTTCTCGGCCCACAGTTTTATAGTTTACTGTAGTTTCAATAACATCTTGGTTGTCAATTTTTTCTAATAATACCCAACCACCAATTCCTTGATTTTTAACTTTAACTATATCACCAATAACAATATTAGCACTAGGTAATTGATAAGCAAAGTCTAACATATGGTCAAGTTTAGTGAACTCGTTATACCCGGCACTATACCAATCTATATATTTCCAATAGCGAGTAGTATCATATGTTTGAGAGCGGTCTCTAAACCATGTTTTTTTACTTGAGTTCCACGAATATAATGCCCATCTATTATTAGCAGTTTCGTCTGCGGTAACTAGTACCGATAAGGTGCGGATGTTTAATGTAGTAGTGGTTAAGTATCCAGCACCTTGTTTTTCAACTATTGCAGAAATTATTTGTCCCTTACTGCCTAACGAAGTAGAAATTTTTGCTCCGGAACCAATGCCGTTAATAACAACTTCAGGCGGATTAATATATCCTTTACCGGAAGTAACAATATTAACACGGACTATTTTTCCGTTTTCAATTACTGGAAATAAAGAAGCTTTAACTATATCGTTAGTACCAATAAATCTAATTTGACTATATGAACCAATAGCATAATCATATTTGCCTGAACCTAATGTTGGTGCTTCATCTTTAGAATTTAACGAAGTAAAGTCATAGTCATCAATAATTGATCGTGTTAGTAATACAGAATTTACTCGCTCTATAAACTGTTTTAAAGCTTCAACTCTATTGACAAACATACTTTGTCTCGGACGACTTAATATACCATATTTTAACTTAACTGGTAATTTTGGATCAGGAACTTCATTACCCAAAATGTCAAATCCGGATAAACTGTCTACCCACTTTTGCTCAACATATTTGTTAATAGGTTTATCAAGGTCGCTAGTTGACAACAATTGATAATGACTATGAATGTTTGCTTGGTCATAATTGTCAATAATCCAATAACGTATGTTTAATGCTACCTTACGACTAGCAATTAGATTCTTGCAATTAACTAATGAAAACTGGTTTGCACCGTGGAATGAAATATAACTAACTCCCATGTTTTTAGGATTAGTAATATACTTGGCAACATCATTAGCTGAAATTTTTCGACCGGCAACATCAGGAACAGTAATTTTATTTTTTACCCAGAAATAGTAAACAATGTTAGTTGTTTTTCCTATAGTATCATATGTCTTGCTTGTACTATACACACTACTTCCGTATTTGCTTTTTCCACTGATTCCTAATGACAGTCCAACTTCGGTGTCGGCTAATTTGTCCCACTCAACAGGAGCGTATATGCTTTCTACCCATTCGTATACATCAACTAGGTCGTCTTTAAAAATTGTATTTGTAGTGTTTGCTTTGTATAACACAGATCCTTGATTAGGATCAAGGAATTTAGCACTACTTAAATCCCACCACAATTGGCCAATTTCTTTATTTTTCCAATGCATTAAATTATCAACTACTACTTGATCGTTACCGTAAGAATATGTTGCTGGATCATAGTATGTTTTAAATTTTAATTCTTCTTCTGCAATACCTAAAATCTTTCCTTGCAACGGATCCACAATATCAATATATGTTATTACGCTATTTTCTTCAATATCATATAAGAATGCAGACTTAATTTTGTCATTATTAACTAGCTCAGAAGGTGTTCTAAATTTGTACCAAGATTTAGTTAATGAACCAAATTCATGAACTGCTCCATTTAGTACATTGTAATCACTTATATAAATTCTGTTAGACATTGCTATAACAGATCCATATCTATAACCAACTGCATCTCCTACATCTAACGAGTCTGAGAAAATAAATTTATTATCGTAATGATCATATAGCATCACACTACCAGAACCAAATTCTGTTTCTAAGAATGTAGTAGCTTCTAGATCAAATGTTGTTTTACTTGCATCAAATGTTGACTGAGATGTTTGGCGGCCACCGGCGCTAGCAATGGCCAGTTGGTCGCTAGCTGTATTAAATTTAACTGTTGAGCCAAAGTATTCGCTTCCGCGATTATACGGGTTAGTTAATAATTCAGTAGGAACGTAATGGCCAGGTGTAAATGCTTCTTTAATATTAACTACTAAAGTAGCTGTAGAGTCATTGTACGATGTGACAACTCCAGTCATGTAATTTGCTAGGTCAAACGTAATTGTAACACGTTGCAATTCTACAATATCTAAAGGCTTAGGAGTAGTAGCTGTTGTAGGATTAGCAGTATAGTTTGTACCTTTAATTACTAGTACTCCCGCAATAATTGCTCCAGTAGTCGGATTTACTTGAGTAATTCTATATGTAGCTTTCCCGTCGCCACCTTTGATAAACACAATGTCGTCTGTTTTATACCCAGTTCCTGCAGAACTAATTATTGGGTTGGGTTTTATTACTCCAAAAGATGTAGATATGTTTAATAGTAATCCAGTTCCGCCACGGCGTACTGTTAAAGTTTTAACACCTGGCTCAATAGTTAAACTAGAAGCACTAGAAGTAGTTACTCCCGGTAGTACTACTGACCAACTTGTATATGTAGACGCTACGTTATAATAAACTTTAACTGCGCCTTCATTAATATGAGTATTAAAATATGTAGGTGCTCCTACGGCTAATTTATGAGCGTTAGATGAGACTGATATTGTAGAACCAAAATTTGATTTTTCACCTAATACATTAGGAAGTGTTTGAACTAATTTATTAAACTGATAGGTATTTGAAAAATTCCATACTGTAATAGTACTATTGTTAAAGGAAATAATAGCATTACCATTATCTGCAACAGACATATCTAGTATTTCTGTACCTAGAGTAAATGTAATAGTGCTATCTATTGCGTCATTAGTGTTAAAATTTGATAACAACGATCCAGCTACTAATTTAGAAATATAATAAACAGACAACGACGGAGCTACTGTTGCTGATCCTTTAGATGCAACAAATACTTTGTTGCCAATGACTCCAACTTTATAACCAAAATGTTGATTGTTAGTAACAGTCGGTGATTTGATAATATTTGAAATTGCATAATAGCCGTTATTATTTTTAGCATACAGCACTACATAGCCTTGATTTGCATACACTGGCATTGCGCCATTCCTAGATTCTAATACAAATGTATCTCCGCCAGGAGTACTAGAAATAGTAAATGATGTTGAGTTTATTATTGATTTAATGTAATAGGTTGTATTTGCCCTAATTAAAGATAAGGTATTATTTGAAAATGCGATAGGGCCGTTAAGTATAAAATTAGCAGTTGTCCCTAAAGATAGAATTAATCGATTGCCGTCAGAGCGTGTTTGACCAACTACAATTGCAGATGCATTAGCTGTTGGTACACCTACTGCTAGATAAGTACCATCACCTTTCAGTGCAAGAGCAGATCCAAAAGACCCATTAGTTAATAAAATTGTCGGATTTGGATTATTAGCATCCTGGGTAGACACTGGGCTTAATTCATCTTTATATGCCCACACAGATTTGTCGGTCGGTCGGGTATAGTATAGAATACTGTTTTCTATTGATACTACTAGAATTGTATTATTGTTACTGACTGCAAGATTAATACCAAAATGCGATTTATTGTTTTCAATAGATCTTAAAGAATAGCTATTTTTATATTTCCAAGTAGCCCAGTTATTATCAGTACCGTCAACCCATACTAGATCGCCGTCCTTCTTTTTAGGAATACCTAAATTATTAATTTGTTCAATTGAGTTCATACGAACTGACACCAATTTAAACAAATTCATTGTTAATTCTATAGGCTCACCAAGATTTAAATCAGAAGGTTTTACAAACTCAAAGTAATCAGATCCTATACTAGTAATTTTGTAAAAGCCTTCAAGCGTTGGTATTGAATTATTAATTCCAATGTAACTATCAACTTTAATATCAGTATCTAATAATCGATCTAAAGTTATTCTGATTACGTTTGATTGAACTTTAAATTCTCTAATTAAATTTTCAAACAAGGTAAATCGATAAACGTTCCATGTGTTTTTATCGTATGCTACCCAAAAATAGTATCCGTCAATTATATTGTTAATATTAAGCGATTCTACTTCGTTTAGAGTATTCAATTGTATTTCAATGTCTTCAGGATTTACAAATCCCGCAGTTGAAACATAGTAGTTAGACAACGCATGTGTTGGGAACGGAGTATGATTGTAATTTTTACTTTTTAAGTAAACTTCGTTAGGTAATATCCTATAAACAAAATCTAATAAATTTGGATCAATTGATCGTGTTAATTCAACCGGTTGAGGATTAATTAAAAATTTAGTTTCATCTAATCTAAATTCAACTTCATCAAAGCCGGCATTTGCGCCGTATTGGCCTACACGAATTGCCCATTCTTCGTAAAACTCTAAACTTTCTTTAGTGCTAGTACTTAACGCATCGAATAGTTTAGCAAAACTATTTTCAGTACCTTTTTCAGTAATAAAACCTTGATAAAATTTGTATTGACTTACGTCGTCATTGATGATGTTTTCAAGATATTTTCTTTTTTGGTAACCAATTAAATGTTGAGCAAACTTTTGTTGATCAGGATCAAAACTGTTAGTATCAAGATCATAAAAATCAGCAAACTGATTTGCTCTGTAGTCCCAGTTGGGAATTAATTTAGCTGTAGGACGAGATGTTAATTTATTCCAAGAATTAAAATTAAAATTTTCAGATCCAACTACATTCTCCTTGGCACTGTAATAAAATTCTTTATACTTAACCGTCTCTCCTAGATTATAATCAGTCCAAGATTTCCAAAGATTAACTACTGCACGGTCGTAAACAAATCCCGGAATATCAAAATCGCCGTTCCAATCTGTAGTTCTATAACCTACCGCTTTAATTCGTTCCTGACGATATCCTTGGATTTGGTCGTATATAACGTCATTAAAAATTGTAGCATTATCTAAAATTAATACATGTTCTTTTTGTACTAAATTTAAAGTTGCATGATAAATGCCGTCGCTTGTATTTTTAGGAGTTAGAGTAAACAGATTGCCTTCTCTAGCATTTCCAGTGTATAATGCAGATAGTGCCGCACCGTCCTGTTTTAATATTGAATACTCATAAAATTTATCATAAATGTTATCAACAACAGAATAGCTTTGTCTAAATTTAATTTCTTCAGCGCAAGGACTTAGACTAATAACTGCCCCCACTGACCAATTTTGTGTAGACCAAAAGGCAAATTCTTTAGCACTTGTTTGAAAATCAGTTATATTTCTTATAGTTGAATTAAAGTTTTCAAATAATAAACCTACTGATTTTAAATATTCTCCATAGCCTAGTAAAAAGTCAACTACTCCTTGAATTGTTTTTATTTCTGCACCATAATGAATAGTTGAAACTTCATCTTCAAATTTTGTTCTAATTATAATTTGACGGCCACCTTCTAGTGGTAATGTCGGCAACTTTGCAAAGTACTTTATTTCAAATGCAGTTGATGCTTGATGCGCCGTTGCTACTCGAAAATATTGATTAGTGTAAAATACAATTTTATCTTTTGTATAATATTGATTAGCTGTCCAGTTTGAAAAACTTGCGGACACTCCGCCTACATTGATTTCAGCATCGTGGTTTGTAATACGAGGCTTAAGATATTTAAAAAACGGTAATGATTTATTATATCCTCTAAGTATAAATCCAGTAGTTTCTTTTTCTACAATTACTCCACTATAGTCTATAGATGCAACAGGACTACTAGTATTCAAAATAATATTATAATTTTCTTCAGGTATAAAAACATTTCCGCTATTTAACGGATTGCGACTATCTAATATTAATTTAAATTTTTCTTTAGTTGTAAATCCGCCAAGTTTAGATGCTAAACGACAGACTAAATTAGATAGTTCTGCACTATACACACTAACTTCAGATAGAGACTGTTTACCAATAATATAGTCAACTACATAATTAACTAGACCAGCAGTATAAACTCGTTCAGAACTGTCCGATGTACTAGGCACAGCTAGGTTAGATATATTAAATCTTAAATTTCCATTTTTAACTTTGTAAACTAACTGGCCAGTATCATCTCTATATTGGCGCACACGGTCAAAACAACTTGCAAATACATGAGCAGGTTTTAAAATAGTTAACGCAGTTAAAAGAGCAAACGGATATTCAGAACTTCTGCGCCATGCGGTTTCAATTGGCGCTTGATCTCCAAATTTAAATTCTCCTTGGATTAGAGAAGATGTATATCCCTCAATGATACCAAGATCGCTAGGCGCTAATAAGTTGCCTGAGTCATCTACAGGAATCATTGCCGTTAGATGTGGCCTAACAAATTTAACATTTTTTATAATGTTTTTACCGGGTTCCTTAATTAAACCATCAGCTAGGTCGTTCCATAAAATTAAATTGTCGCGTGTGTACGGAGATGGACCGTATACCGTTTCCCACCATTGTGGTTTGATACTAAACCCTAACATTTCCCAAGGATGTGTATGAGGACGATCGGTATCATATAGTTGTTTAAATATTCCTCTCCAAAATCCTGCAAGCTGGATACCAGTTGATGATCTAAATTCTTTGTAATTATATGTTTTAGGATTAGTTCTATCAAAGAACGCATGTTTTGTATAATCATCAGCAATTAGCGTTGACCAATGCAAAAAGTCTGCTGCCATTATAGAATCAATAACAGTACTTGATAAATCTGTATTTCTATTATACCCAGGTAGATAATCGTAAATATCAAACAATACAGTATCATACGATTGTTTAATATTATTAAAAATTCGTTTTTCAAATTCTAATAGTAAGTCATCTCGATAATCATCAAACGCAACTGTTATGCTACCGTCGTGACCTTGTATAACCTTAGTAGGAACTTGATAGGTTGTATCGATATAAATTTTAGGTTCAAATTTTGGATACATGCCTAACTTAGTAGGAGTTAATGGCAAATAGCATCCGTCTGTTTTTTCATATTGTACAATTTTTAAATTATCACCGGATGCGATAGTAGATGTAATATTAACAAAATTTGTATTAACAAATACATAATCTCTACCATGCACTAATAATTCTTCATTGACATAAACTAATACCGCACGTTCGCTTGACGTTGTTAAATCAAAATCAAATGTTAATGGATACTCTGTAATTGAATCGTCAATAATTTCTTGATCAAAGATAAAACTAGCGGAACACGGAATCATGTCGCTTAGGTAATAGGGATCAATTTTAGTATGATCTTTAGTTACTTCTTTAAGAATTAAATCTAAATGTACACGAACTATTCCGTCGTACCCGTAGTCTGTTGCTTTTCTTATTAGATTTCTTTTAAATTTTGCATAATCAAGACGTGCAGTTTTTAGTGCATTTATTACATTATAATTTTTATTAGTAATGTGATATGCGATTGGCAACAACGGAGCACTATGTTGTACAACTTTTGTTCCAAACGGAGTAATATTTCCTAAATCTCGTAAACTATCAGTTCCTGGAATTATGCCAGTGAAACCGTCGATGTTATCTGCTATTGAACCTACGTGGTTATTAATTTCACCCAACGTAAATGTGGTCAAATTTAAATTTTGAGGATTGTTTTCTAAGTTAAAAGGAAATTCATAATATCCGTTTATTTTAGGGGCTGATGATTTTGTCTTAATAACAAGAGAATCATCAACAGACAAATCTTTAAAAAATTCAACATATGCATTATTACGCACAATTGAAATTTTATAAGCATTAGTATATTGGCGGCGGCCGTTTAGATATACTTTAACTTGTAGGTCTGTTAAAGTTCCGCTGTCTTTGTATGCATCAATAAGGAACATATTTCTTACTTGATTAATACTATACTGTCTTACTATGTATTGCAAGCTATCTTTGGCTGCAATGGTCCAGCCGTTAGCATGACTAAACGAAGTAAGGCTATTGTTAATTCTTAAATATCCCAATGATATGTCTATTGGTGCTATTAAATTAGTGTTGCTTTGATATGAATGAGAATCAGTGTGTAAATTAAAGTTAAAAACAATGTCTCCAAAATTCCCCACATTCCTATAGGCAATGTTAAAACCTAATTCAGTATCATATGTGGTACCTAGTCCATAGCTAAACAGTTTTGTACCTTTAAATGTAGTTCCTTGATATTTGTCTGTATCACCGTAACTAGTGCCGGTAGGATCAACTACATCAAATAACGGTGCCTGATTTACAGTTTTTTTGTCCTGACTTAGCATCCAGACACCGTCCATATAATGGAGCATACTTCCTCGATAAGTTTCGCCCTCTGTTACTAGAACTGTTTCACCGTCTTGAGGTTCAGTATCCTCAGTTGGTAATAATGTTATACGGCTTTCACCTAAATGAGTTATAAAATGAACTGTAAAAATTCTGCCAGATACTCTTACATCAGTGTCTGCCGCAAACAATATACGCATGCCTTCAACTAGATCAATCTTATCAACGTTGTAACCGTAGCTACCTTCAATGGTAGAAAATACATCAGTAGTAAACATATCGACGACTGTTACATTTTGTTTTGCAATTTTACCAAATTCCCACAAGTATAGGTTAGGTGCAAATTCAATGATTGGACGTTTAGCTCTAGAATCTTGATCAATTACAGGTACTTGATTATTTGCTAATGCAGAATTTTCAATAATACTACGATGGAACCAACGATTGTGGCGACTCCACGGATTTCGATCTTTACTGCCGCGATTAATAACAATATAATCTTTAGTCGCAGGATAGTTGTTGTTTACATCATACCCCTGTGTATCAAAATTTTCATTGTCAAATTCAATTTCTAATTGAGCAGTATATGACGCAGGCGTTTCTAAATCGCTTTCTGAAATTAAAGTAATTGCAGTACCAACACCTTCAACGTACCAGTTGCCAATTGAATATTTTTCAGGAGTTATTTGTCCCTGAAAAGATAATTTCATTCCGTTTGACAGTGCAACATTACTACTAGTAGTGTAATCTTTTTTACCAATAATTTCAGCTTCTACATCAATTGCTGTTGAATCTGTAATGTCAAAAATTGTAAAATACCCAGAAGTATTAATATCAGTTTCGCTAACATAATACAATAAATTAGGAGCATTTTGAGGAACTGTAAATTCTATAGTACCTTTCTTAACATGTTGAGCAGATGAAATAATTACACCGTCAGCATCTTTTATCACAATGCCACTAGTATACAGATTAGCAGAGCCAATATTTCTTACAGTTTTAAATGCAAATGGACGATCCTCACAATCAATTTCAAAATTATAAGTTTGTCCTCTATACAATTTAAATGTTGGATTTGCTGTTAGTCCGTCGGGGCTAAACAAATAGGCAATGTTGTCTACTTCATTAATTAATTTAACAGTATATGTACTAGTAATACTAGTCGATTGGCCGACTACAGTAATTGGTTGAGGTCCTGCTGGTAGCCAATAGTATTCTCTGTAGTTTACAAATTTATCCCAATCAATATTTGGATTCCAAGCATAGTATTCTTCACTATTAACTTTGCTGTGATCTAAAGTATCACCAGCAAAGAAATTTAACTGATTAATATAATCAGTATAATCTTTAAAAAACGTAACATTGTCTAATGTGTCTTTAGATATAATTGCAGGCTCTAGTTGATAGGCCGCACGGTCAGAACTAACTTCTTCTAAATATCTATCAGTAGATTTAAAGGCTGGAGTATCTCTACGGCCAATAAATGCATTAACTTTTCCAACAGTACCTTCATTGATCATTTGATCAATAGTTGCACTTAAAAACTTTTTATTAGCATCAGTTCTAAAATATTTTGGTAAGAAGTCTACCGACGTTTTTTTGTTATTTGACCCAATAGGTAAAGCCGATTCTTGTTGGTTGTTATCGAATGCCATGAATTATTCCTTCGTTACTCGCTTGTGATGTCATTGTTATTTGTTGGAACAGATGATAAAACTGTTCCACTAGAATTGATCCTGGCCGCTGTTATTTCGCTGATAATGTCGATATCGGCAACTGTAGCAGAGCTTACTAATAGTTCATCAGCATTTGACGTTATTTCAAACAAACTGCCAAATGCTAAATTTTGTTGTTTAGGTACAATTACCATGTTTACTACATTAGGACTTAATTGTTTAATAATGTATGCCGATAGTTCACCAAAATAAAACGTATCTCCAAATTCCCAATTTTCTATTGCAAAGAATTCGTTAATAGCAGTTATTACACTAGATTTAATATCGTTGTCGCTAACTACGACATTAGAGTTTTTTACAATTTTAAATGTTCCCTGTAGGCTTGGTGCGGCTTGAGAGCCAAATAAGGGTTTATATTTTGCAGGATGATATACAATTTCATCGCTAATAGCCTTTACTTTATTAATGTCAGTACTAAAATTAGTATACAAAGCATCACTACTTGGTGGTAGCGGCTTTGCGGTTAGTTCTCCAGATAACCATCGACGATAATTTATATCATATGTTTTAGTTAACATATAAACATCCATTATATTAGTGGCTGCTGGATCAAGTCTAGAGGAGTTGTCTGCCGCATGTACATACTGAAATTTCAAAGTGTCTCTACCGTAAAATCCTTTATATTCATTAGTTATAGCAAAACTTGTAGAAGCCTTGATGAACTTCTTGACTAAATTTTCTCTAATAACATAAATTAGTTGACCATCATCTAATGTCAACGGTACAGTTTCTTGGCTTAGATAAACTTTTATTAAATTATTAGTGTTTGAAATATAGTAATAGTCTGTTGAACCGTCTAGTGATGTTTGTCTTTTTTGAAATATAAATTTTGACGTTGGCGTTGTAGTTGGGGCGACGATACTTTTAAAAATTTCGGGATCGTCTACAACACCGTCTTCGTCAGAGTCAAAAAAGGTAATAGAAATCTTTTTTGTATCAATGTATCCATCACTCCCTAAATATTCATCTATTATTTCCCAATCAAAATTTTGATTAAAAGGGACTAGTGCATCAGGTTGCGTATTAATACTCATTACAGAAATTTTATCTTTAATGATTTTTCCAGTAGTTGGATCGTATACTTTATCGCTAGTGTCAAAGAAAAATCGCATTTCGCTAGCACTTTCAAACACATATCGTAGCCCTCTATAGGTTACGGTATAATTTTCACCGTCTGACTCAAATAATACCATCCAACTAGCATCTAGCTGTTTATTACTTGAATCTCCAGTTTTACCTAGTGAGAACGAAGATTTTTTATCAATATTAGAATCAGTAATCAATTTCCAAACAACACTTTCATTGTCGTACCTTAAAGCAAAATTCTTGTTAGCAAAAATTAAATCAATTATTTTGTTTTTAACACTATCTTCTAGAGCAGTAACAAACTTAGGAACTGCTGTATCACAAATGGCATTAGATGGAACTATTTCATTCAATACTATTGGCCCTTGTCCTGATACTAATACTCCTGTATTTTTAGCAGTACCGTCTCCCACAACTTGAACAACTTTAGTCCAAATTTTATCTTTTGCGGTTACTGGTGCTCCAACTGCATCAATTAATTTATTGTCAGTGCTGAATAGTTTTCCAGTTGGAGGAACAAACTTTAACATTGCGCCAGGGACTACAAATCTTAAATTTGAAAATGTAGATCCGCCAAGTTTTTTAATTGCACCTATTTGATCAATATCACTAATAAAGCCGGTACTGATATTTGTTCCGAACGATACTTGATTAAATGCTGAGAACGCAACACCTAAAGAAATAAATGCATAACTATCAAGATAAAAATCTTTAACAGTCTTGCTCGACAATATAGGTTCTATTTGATTTATTACTGCATTTTCAATATCAGTTCGTGTATTGTAAGAGAATTTAAAACTGTCAATAATTGGTTCTTTATATAATATTCCGTCAGTTCCAAACAAATTAGTATTGCTGTATTTGCCAGTAGTATCTTTTAAGTCAAAATATCTACTAATCCCAGAACTAACTCTGTTCACCGATTTTACTTTGATAATCTCTTGGTTAACACTTAGGGGAAATACGTTATAATCCTCGCCAGTTATCATACGATTTTGTGTATAATACGTTGACGGTGCATTAGTTTTAATAGAGTCAGATGTTTCACTTGGGGAAGCATTTGAAACTGTATAATTTAATCCTACAGTAATTGTTAAAGATTCTTGCTTCCCCGACTTGTTGCTAATGTAAGGAATGTTAAAAGTAACATTGTTAATATTAGAGGGGGTAATTGAGTATTGATACCCGTTACTAACTCTATAGTATGCTCTAAAATTTCCTTGAGGCAAATCGCCAAAAACACCATCAGCAAAACTTAGACGCACACGATCGCCGGTACGAGTAATTACTGAAAACATTTTTCTAATACTCTTAGATAGAGAATTGTAAATGACATTATTACCTTCAACTGCATCAACTTTTGTCCACTGTTCAGATAACAAGCCATTAGTGTCTAGACTGTATAACCATACATCTGAATTATTAATATTAGAACTATCTAAATCAACTACTTCATTTGTACTTGGTCTAGCAATTGAAAACGAACCTTGTTGTAGTGTACCCTGACGGAAATGCATAAAGAAACCGGTATTACTACTTGGTGCGCCGCCGCCGTCATCTCTGTATAAGAATGCCAAGTTTGTACCAGGCATAGGTGGTTCTTCATATACGTTTAAAGAATTTTTAATTGAGCAAGAAACAATTTCAAAATCCATGTTTCTGCCGTCAACGTTTTTAACAAATCCGTATATTGGTGCGTCTGTATTTGTTGCATTAAAACGATATTGCTGTGTTCGAATACCGCTGATAATTCCAGAATCTTGTGGTTTGCCAAATTGGCCGGACGTTGGTAGTGCTGAATTTAATACCTTAATAAACTGCTCATACCAGCTGGTGTTTGCACTATCGTTCCATACAATATTTTGATTAGCTAGGCTACGGCCGTTGCTGTCAATGATAGATTCAGTAGTTCTTACAGAGCTAATTTTTAATAGACCGTTTGCACACTGATTTCTTTTGGGATTGTAGCTGAGTAAACGTGCTAGACGTAGTACGCTTTCACGACGATCTGCTAATTCAAGAAAGTTTTCGCGAGCATTTAAATCAAAGCGGAAGGCTAAATTTTGTCCAAGAAATGCAATTAGATCAATTAGTGCTAGATATTCACTAGATTCAATGTAATCATTAAAATCTTCTGGATAATTTTCACGTAGATACGTGATCATTGTTCGACGTAGATTGTCGAAATCATAGCTTTTAAAGTCGGCGTTTTTAAAGCTCTGGTATACTTTTTTCCAGTCTTCTGCCGCAATTAATTTGTTTTGTCTATCTATACTTGACATACTCAGTCCTCGATATTGTATTTATCGTATAGATAAACTGAGTAGTTTATTAACCGAGTATGTTATTGTCTTTGTCGAATTGAAAACGTAGACTCTCAGATATGTTGTAAGGCAAATAGATTAGCTCACATTCAATTTGTATTCCGCTGTTATATTCGCTTACAACAATGTTGTTAACTCGGACTCGGGGATCATAATTGATAATTTCAGTCACGTTTTTAACTATTAGGCTTTTAACTTCGCTAGTTAACGGGTCAAATAACAGGTCCCAAATAATAGTACCAAAGTTGGGTCGTTCTAATTTTTCACCCTGTCTAATATGAAAATGGTTAATAATATCCTGCTTGATTAGCGCAAGATCGTATAGAGAAAAACTACCAGATTGATTAGAAATTGTACTTAAACCCCTATACGTTTTGCTTAACGGTGGGGTGTAGGGCTTCTTAGTTTCAGGTAAGACTGTTCTAGCGTAAAGTGATTTTTCTATGCTCATAATAGTATTTATTTGCTAACTTTCTTAAAGGTATCTGTTGCTGTGGTATATTTTGTTGGATCTTGCCCGTGAAGATTTTCGTGGCCGTCCCATGGTTCGTGCATAGGTATTCGGGTAACAACTACTGCTAAAGCTATGGGTTGTACTGCATCAGTTATAGACGCCGCAGTTGCGGCTTCTGCTAACGGACCGTTTAGATTAATTTTTCCTCCGCTGGTGAGATTTATGTTTGCTGCCGCATTAATAGATGTTGCTGTTCCGGATGTAAATTTATTTCCTCCCGCGGACAGCAATGCAATATCTGCACCGGATGTTATTTTTACATTTGACACTGTTTGCAAATTAAATGCCTGTCCAATAGATTCACTGCTTGCTCCGGTAACCTTGGTATTTCTATTAACACCAATCGTTTCATTTTTATTTTTAGCAACGGAAATCTTTTGATCTCCGTTAACAATTAAACTATGAGTGGTAGTTACTTCTACGTTGTGCGCCGCGCCGGCTCGAATATTAACATTCCTGCCTGCATCTAAATTAATATCTTGATCTGCTTTAATGTTTAAGTCTTGTTCGGTATGTATGCTAACACTGTCTTTAGCATAGATATCTATTTTGCCATTGCTAGTTAGTTCAATCCATGTGGTTCCTTTAGCATTGCCGATGTAAATTAAATCTTCACTGTTGTGCAATAAAATTTGGTGGCCGGTCCTAGTACGAATTCGAACAAGCTCATTATGCGGGATGTCAGGCTGTCCTCCGGTTTCTCTATTTTCAACGCTTACATATTCTGGTGGGCCATCTGCCGCAGGTGTTTTTCTAATAAATGCAGTGTCGCCGTCGTCCATTACAAACGTTGTTCCACCTAGTCTACTGACAAAAGTATTATTTTTACTTTCAGCCTTACCTACATTACCAGTAGGCGCTCCTGGGCGACTGTCTATCGGTCCTGGTGTACTAATTCCAAATACTGCGCTAGGAGCTTCTCGTCTAGCACTACTAGATGTTACACCTCTAGTATCGTCTTTTCCAAGCCCTTGATCGTCTAATATTTTTTGGAACGGATGAATTGGTTTAGCAAATTGTGTAGTATCTGTTTTTGTAATATCTTTATTATTTTTCTTATTGTATTCTGCAACTACCTTTTTTTCAGATCCGTTAGCGGTATCAGTATGATTCTCTGTTGCGGCTAATCCCGGAACCATAAAGTTCATATGTGCATCAGGAACACAGCCTATCCAATATCCCTTGGCTGCGTGACCGTTAACAAATATTACCATGACTCGCATGCCGATGTCAGGAGGCACCATCCACATACCGTATGCTTTTTGAGTACTATCGTAGTCATTACTTTCTGTTGCAAACCTAAGACTAGTTACTCCGTAGAACGGACTTAGATAGCTAACAAATATAACCTGTCCGGTTAGTTCAGGGATGGGATTTCCAACATCATTAAGTAGCTCTACCTGTATCATGCCCATATAGGTAGCATCACCGTGACTGACTACCCTCGCTAGGTACGGTCCCGGGTCGTTTAAATATAGTTCAGAAGATCGAAGATTATCGTTCATAGTTATAATTTTTAAGCAAAATAAGTAGTAGTGTCTGGGCCGTCTGTAATAATCGGCGATTCTCTATCTTGAGGAGAAAGGTTAATATCAACTGTTGTTGGCCCGGCATTATTAGCAGTCTGTTCAGACGCTCCTCTAGCTCGCTCTTCATTTTCTCGCATGGCCGCGCCAACATCTGCATCTGCTTGACTTATAGCATCGAACCCTTCATCGCCAATAGTATTTTGATTTGGTCGACGAATTAGTGCTAATGTCTGAGTAAATTTTCCTTTTGAAAAAGTACTTGTTGAGGTTATTACTTGATAAAGTCCGCTAAAATTTACATTTAATCTAGCAGAAATATCATTTGGAAATATATAGCTACCGCTAGAATCTATATCCACTGGCGTAAAAAAATTAAACAATATATCCACTTCTCCTGATTGATAGTCGATTGAACTGGTTGAAGTTAGGTTTATTTTTTTTGAAGAATTAGTGTTGGTAAAATTCCCTATACCAGAATCTGCTAGATAATAAGGATCTCCCAAAATAACTAAGTCTGCTACAACTTTTTCAGTGTCAAAATTTAAAATTCTTGATTGAAACTGTCTTGCTACCCTAGTAGCATAATTATCAGCTTCGCCTGCGCCGTCTGAATTCTTAGGCGCTTCGTGATCGTACCTAGTAGTTGCATAGCCGGTTCCTGAGTCGCCCAGGCCTCTTCCATCTTTTGGTGCTTCTGCAACTATCGGATATGTTGCCATCTCGTTAGGCACTGCACTTGATTGGCCAAGACTAGCAGTTAGTGCGTCAGCATTTGCATCTCCTAATCCGTCAGCTAACCACGGAATACCAAAATTATTAGTAAGATTTAATTTAAATTCTAATACGTCAACATTCTTGCCAGTATAGATATAGTTATATTCCTTAACTACCATGGCTTTTAACCCATCGTAACCTGGATTTTCATTAGGAGTCATAAATTTTGATTTATGAATTTTATAAGGCATAACTCTATAAACTAATAGTTTTGGTGTTCTGTTTACATTCTTATTTTGTTGATTTGATTTCTCAAGATATACTTGAGTTTCAATTTTAAACCAATCATAATAGCCGCCATTGCCCGGGTTGCCTGTTATTGCTCCAGTACAGTATTCACTCATTAACATAATTTCAGTAATTGCATTAATTATGCTAGTACCTTTTCTAAAAACAAATTCTCGTGCCGTTGTATCTATTTGAAAAACGTTACGGGGGAATGTTTTATTAGACAGAGCTTCTACTACAATATTTTGATTTCCAGAATTTGGATTGTCCGGTAGTTTAGGAGTTAACCCTCCTCGAGACCCGTCAAAATTAAATGATGCAGTTCCTAAGGCGCTTATCTCTCCGTCACCTTGAACAAAAACCTTAGTCTTAGCACTTCTAAATAAAGATAATTTAGTAGAAGCGGCTGCATCGCCGCCAACAGCCGTGCCAGTCATTGCTCCTTTATCATTTTCTTGGGAGCTTTCATTGACAGTTGTAGTCACATCAGGAAATATAATAGCAATTTCGTCTGCTTTCCACCCTGCTTCTTTTTTTGAATCTACAGTAGTTAACGCTACTAATTTACTATTTACTACCTGTGTTAAGCTACGCTCTCCTTTTTGTAACATTTCTACAACAGTGTCTCCGGATACTGCAAAGTCAGTTTTTAATAAATTAAATGTGTCGTTAAGTGCAATTTCGTTCCACGCCTGTGCTTGAATTTGATACTTAGATCCTGCGGCTGTTACTGTCATGTTAATAGAATAAACATTTAACGGAAAATATCTAGTAGCAACACTAGTGGGATTGTTTTCTTCGTCGTATCCTTTAAATTCTACAGTTAGCAAATAAGGAGCTAGCGTATAATCTTGATGATCATTTTCCTTTGCCGCAATCTGACAACTTTGTAAAAACTGGCCTAAACTATATGGCTCTGTTACTTCAAACGAAAAATTAGTAACAGTAGTAGCTTTAGCTTCGGTTGTTGGGGCTAACAGATGATTTAATACTACTTCATCTATAAAATAATCGTATTTGCCTGCGGGATTATCATTTGTAACGTATGCTGTACTAACTCTGTTTTCAGGAAATCGACCGGCACTACTTAAAATAATATTACCAAGGATTCCGTTTCTATAGCTGTTTTCAGGGAAATTTACTTGCTCGTTAGATAAACTACTAAAGGTAAACAAATAATTATATGAAACAAATTTTTCTAATGGGTTAACTACCGGCAATGCTATTTCTTCGCCAAGACCTTCGGGCGATGGTGTTGATGATACTGTAATAAAATTTTGAAGATTAGATACTTGACTATCACTTATATCAGATCCTCGATCAACTACCGGTGGGGTTTTTGTTGAAGACGGTATAATAGTTTCATTTGGTCCAAGGCTCTGTGATGCTGGGACTGTTCCTACTAGAGTTTCGCCTGGCCCTAAACTTTGTTCTATAGGAACTGTATTTGGATTTGATCCTTTTACAATCTCTTCGCCGGGACGTAAACTTTGGTCTGCAGGAACTTGCCCTCCGGATGCTGTTTTATTAGTGTTAGAGTTAACATCAGTAACTGCAACCGCAGTTGTTGGTGCACCATTGCGAGTAATAGAACTTTTATTACCCGGTATTGTTGCATCGGGGTTAGCAACCGAGTATGCCATTTGATTGTAGGCGTTTCTACCATTGAAGCCATTAGCATCGCCTGCACTATCTAATCCTTTGTTTAATCTTCCAGATGCACCCATTAAATTACCTGCGGCTAACTCTCCAGCAATTTGTTCTTGCGGAGTATTGGCGGTAATTATATAGTTGCCTTTAGAATCAGTTTTTGTTTGATAAGTTCTATATATGCTATTATTAATTTTTGCAAATGCGTCATCTTGTGCGGCTGGCGTTGCTAAAAATGATTGAAGGCTACTAGGTTTACTTCCGCCAACCCAATTATTGTCATTAAGCATGGCTTTATTACCATAAGGATCGCTTGGTGATCGTGCGGCCGCGGTTGACCCAGGTTTAAGATATCCTGCTGTTTCGGCAGCGGCTGCGCCTATTCCGTACCCGCCAGCAAAACCTTGTGCATTAGGCGGTGTTGAATACTTGCCACCGCTTTCTCTAAAAAGAGAAACTTGTCGATAACGCTCATAATTTTGAGGAGTAAGTCCAGCTATCTTAGATGGCATGTTATAATCCTAACAATTTAAACAACTTGGATTTTTTAGGAATAAAAATTGTCGTACCTACTTTAAAATCAAAAATCGGATCTCTAATAACATTCATATTGCGCTGTGTAAACACCCACCATAGCTTAGGAGTACCATATAAGTCAAAGGACAATAAGTCAGGTCGATAGTTATATTGAGGGTCAATAGTATATCGAATGTCGTCTGGTTCCGCACTCACTGGACGAATATTAAATTTTCCAAGGTAGCCGTTTGATACAGTAGTATCAAACCAAGGACTAGTTTTATTGTATGCCATTAAATATATCCTGTTTGACCTTCTGTTAAATAATCACCGTTAACATACTTTTCAAGACTAAACGATCGCTGTTGTTGACGACTGTATATAGGACTTACTATTACATTTATTGTGCTTTTAACAGGAGCATACGTATCGCCGCCTGCTGTTCGAAGACTCGAACCTGATATTCCAGGCTGACATGCAATGTAGTCAACGTCTTTTGGTAAATCTAATGTAAAACTTTTTATCACGACAGGAATATCATTAAACACATATCTTCCGTAACCGCTCAGTTTTACAATTGGCGGGGGTTGCCCCGCATCCGCAGAATCGCCAAATGACATTTTAGTTGCAGACTTTAAATAGTGTACACAGGCAATCCAGTAGGCGGCGTCAACTGATGTTTCACAATAAAATTCGCCTGTTATACTAATTTGTTCAACTTTGCTGTTCTCATAGGCCAGAAAGTTATAATTATTATGTGTGGTGTTAAGTGGATTATAGTTTGCAGTATGAGTAACATTAACCTGCGGGGTAAAAGGAAAAACAAATGCATCCATGTCAGCTAGCGGCGCCATTGCAAGGCTTCCTTTAAATGATTCAGGCAAACTTAATTTCACTCGCCAATCAGTTGATCCGTCAGCAAAAGTTGCTTGTTCTGCAATGTGACCAAAGGGTGCTCCTTCACTTCCGCCAAAGAGGCCTGCTTTTTGAAGTCGATTGAATACAGCAAATCCAGCACCTACAACGCCGGCGGCTGTAGCAAGACCTTTATTGCCCGTTGCTAGTGCCAGTGCAGAAACTCCAGTGGCTGCGGTAGCAAAATCGTTAGTATTAACAGTCATATTTGGTAATCTCCGTTAGTAGTATTTATTGACTTTATAAACTGCTGACATTATAATGTATATGAGGAGTCATAAAAATAATGAAAAAAGTAAACTATCTAAACAATAAGGACTTATTGTTAGAAATACATAGAAGCAAGAACAGTTACTCCAGCTACACAAAACCCGAATATCATCAATACGATCTTATTCTTCCTAGCATAGAAAAAATTAATATTCGAACTATTGCAGAAGCCAAACGAGTTCGTGCAAAAAGACTAGGGCAACAGGCATTTGAAGCGGCTAAGGCCATCAATCCTAAGTGCAAAGCCGCAGAGTTTGAAGTAGATTATAAAACTATTGAAAAGCCCGATGTTGTTTTTCGCATAATGACTTACGACCATATTCCGTTAGAGCCAGGACGTAAACGTACACCTAAAACCTTAGCTGATCATAGAGAGAAAGTTAACTTTCCTGCTTTCCAACATTGGAAGTTTGATGAAAATGACGAGCTAGTTTGTGTGGGTAAAAGTCACTGGAAGGGTCCAATGAAAACTGGCAAGTTTTGTAAGGATCACGGGCAGGTCACTAACACACTGGCTCGCATGTATATCAAGTTATGTGAACGTTATGCCACTCGCGGTAACGTTCGTGGATACACTTACAATGATGAGATGAAAGGACAGGCTATTTTACAGTTAACGCAGATTGGTCTACAGTTTGATGAAAGTAAATCGGATAATCCATTTGCTTATTTTACTGCCGCAGTTACTAACAGTTTTGTTCGAGTAATTAATATTGAAAAGAAAATGCAAAATATTCGAGACGATATTTTAGAAATGAACGGAATGAATCCAAGTTATACTAGGATGATCAACGCAGAATATATTGCGGCGGCTAAACGAGATGCAGATGCTACTACTGTTATTCCTGTTGGTGATATTGAAGTTGACCCTGTGGAGTAACTTCTGTTATAATAGTCTAAAAGGACAATGAATGTTTAAAAAAGTAGCCTGTTTCACCGACATACACTTTGGATTAAAATCAAATAGCTCAACTCATAATCAAGACTGCGAAGATTTTGTAGATTGGTTCATTGCGGAAGCTAAAGCGGCTGGATGTGAAACCGGTATATTTCTTGGCGACTGGCATCATAACAGAAACAGTTTGAATATTACTACCATGGATTATACCCTGCGTAGTTTAGAAAAACTTGGTCAGGCATTTGATAACTTTTATTTCTTTCCAGGAAATCACGACTTGTATTATAAAGACAAGCGTGATATTCATTCTGTTGAGTTTGGCAAGTATGTTCCGGGCATTACTGTTGTCAATGAGATTACAACAATCGGTGATACTACCTTAGTCCCGTGGCTAGTAGGCGATGAGTGGAAGAAGATGGAGAAGCTAAAGAGTCGTTATGTCTTTGGCCACTTTGAACTTCCACTGTTTTACATGAATGCTATGATTGCCATGCCTGATCACGGTGAACTACAAGGCTCACATTTTAAAAATCCTGAATATGTATTCTCGGGGCACTTTCACAAACGTCAAGCCAAAGCAAACATTGTATATATTGGCAATGCTTTTCCTCACAACTATGCAGATGCATGGGATGACGACCGAGGAATGATGATTCTTGAGCACGGAAAGAAACCAGAATATCGCATATGGGACGATGCTCCTAAGTTTAAAACAGTTAAACTAAGTCAACTGATCGACGATGCAGAAACACTTATTAAATCTAAGAGTTATTTGCGTGTGGGCATTGATATTCCTATCAGTTACGAAGAAGCTAGTTTCATTAAAGAAACTTTTCTAGCACAATACGACATTAGAGAGCTTACTCTTATCCCAGAAAAGAAAGATGTTGAGATTAATAACGATTTAGATGTTGAACATTTTGAATCTGTTGATCAGATTGTCAGCAGTCAGCTGGCTACTATTCAAAGCGACAGCTTTGATCCAAAAGTATTGCTAGCAATCTATAATAACCTATGATAAAAATAAAAGACCTAACAGTTAAAAACTTTATGAGCGTAGGTAATGCTACGCAAGCAGTGAACTTTCAGAAAGGACATCTTACACTTGTGCTAGGTGAGAACTTAGATCAAGGTGGGGATGACAGCGGAAGTCGTAACGGTACAGGTAAAACTACTATTGTCAATGCACTTAGCTATGCTATCTTTGGCAATGCCTTGACTAATATTAAGAAAGATAACCTAATCAACAAGATCAACAGCAAGAACATGCTGGTTACTGTTGAGTTTGAGAAAGATGGCGTTCTTTATAAGATCGAACGCGGTCGAAAGCCCAACATTCTCAAATTCTATATCAACGATCAAGAACAAGAAGCCGCAGATGACGGGCAGGGCGATAGCCGAGAAACACAAAAAGATATTGACATCCTATTAGGTATGAGCCACGATATGTTCAAGCATATTGTAGCTCTAAACACCTATACAGAGCCTTTCTTAAGTATGAAAGCCAATGACCAACGTGCTATTATTGAACAGTTGTTGGGTATTACCATCCTAAGTGAAAAAGCAGAAGTACTTAAAGAACAGATCCGTATCAGCAAAGACGAAGTAGTTCAAGAGGGCGCTCGTATTGAAGCTGTTAAGCGTTCTAATGAGCGCATACAAGAAAGCATCAATAGTCTTAAACTTAAACAAGGTATGTGGCAAAAGAACCGAGATAGTGATGTTAAGAAGATTGAAACTGCTATTGCAGAGCTTGCCGAAGTTACTATTGATGCTGAGATTGTTCAACATGAAAAGTTAAAAGTCTACGACGAACACGCGGCACTAATTAAAAGCCTTAATAAAGAAAAAGCCACGCTTGAGACTGCTCTTATGCAAGCAGATAAGAATGTTAAGAAGTATGAACGTGAAGTTACACAGCTAGCAGATAACAAATGCCCGAGTTGTGAGCAAGATCTACATGATCATAAGCACGATGAAATGAAAGCCAGTGCTGAAAAGCATCTAGCTGATGCAGTTGCATACCTAACTGAAGTCAGTGTAAAATACGAAGCTAGTGTTAAAGACTTAGAAGACATTGGAGACATTAACGGTCGCCCTAAAACATTCTACGACACACTAAGCGAAGCATTTAATCATAGAACAAATCTAGAAAGTCTTGGTATCCAGTTGAAAAACAAGCAGGAAGAAGTTGATACATACCAAGAACAAATAACAGAACTAGAACATACTGCTCTACAAGAAATAAACTGGGACACAGTTAACAGTTTAAATCTCATGAAAGAACATCAGGAGTTCTTGTTAAAACTCCTAACATCTAAAGACTCGTTTATTCGTAAGAAGATCATTGATCAGAATCTTGCTTACTTGAATAATCGACTAACCTATTACCTTGATAAGGTGGGTCTACCTCACACCGTTGTATTCCAAAATGACCTAACGGTAGAA
>Ga0114978_10000808_pt1 | contig 26190 bp, 26 predicted proteins | sample S_140212_EF_Meta_FD_87027 | JGI IMG/M metagenome (GOLD analysis project Ga0114978, IMG submission 87027) | Freshwater microbial communities from Lake Simoncouche, Canada to study carbon cycling - S_140212_EF_MetaG | ecosystem: Environmental > Aquatic > Freshwater > Lake | place: Lake...
AATAAATTAAATGAATTAATTTTAGGTCTTAGTTTAGTATCATTAACATGGAATACATTAATTCAACCAACAATCGATTCAAATAATAATTTTATAGATAGTGCATATTTAGAAATGAAAAGTTTCTATGAATCCGAAGAACTACGTGAATATGCAACAGATGTATCAACTGAAATTGAACAACTTGAGATTGATAATAATATGAGAAAAGATTTATATATGGTATATAAGTATTATTATGATAATCAATATCAATTTGAAAAAGGTACATTAAATGAAGAACAAATAAATTATATGGAGGATTTAATTCTAAATTATAAAAAACTTGGTCTAGATCTTCCAGAAGAAAAATATAATCGTGTTAAAGACATTAAAAAAGAAATTGCAGAACTAACCTCTGCATATAGTTTAAATGTTGATAACTATGATAAAGACTTTCTATTTAATTTAAATGATGTAAATGGACTACCAGATAAGTTCATTAAAGATCATCTTCAAACAAGTATAGATAGTTTGGGTAACTCTAATCAACAAATTAAAGTAAACTTAAAGTATCCAGATTATGTACCAATGATGGAATATTGTAGTAATCGTGAAATTCGTAAACAATTAAATTATGAATTTAAGAGAAAGGCATATGACACTAATGTTGAAATAGCTGAGAAAGTATTTAGACTAAGACAAGAACAAGCAGAGTTATTTGGTTTTGATCAACACAGTGATTATAAATTACAACAGACTATGGCTGAATCAACTGAAAATGTAATGAATTTTTTAAATAATATTAGTGAAAAGATTAAACCTCTTGTTTTACGAGATTATAATATTTTACTTTCTTATGCTAAGAAAGATAATGTTGATAAGTTAGAACAATGGGATATTTCATATTATTCGAGAATTCATACAGAAAAATTATCAAATTTAAATAAAGAGGATTTGAAACAGTATTTTCCTGTTGAAGCTACTGTTGAAAATGTTTTTGAGATATATCAACGATTACTATCTTATAAATTTCAAAAAACAAATACATATAAAGATACTTTGTGGCACAAAGATGTAACAATGTATGATGTATATGATGTTTCAGATAAAACAAAGTATCCTAAATTGATTGGTTATTTTTATTTAGATTTATTCCCAAGAGATGGTAAATATGGACACGCTGCAGTATTTCCATTTATTTTTAAATCTTCTAGTACTCTTCCTGTTGCAGTAATGGCTTGTAATTTTGCCAAGGATTTACTCACATTTGATGAACTTGAGACATTCTTTCACGAATTTGGACATGTAATGCACCATATTTCCTCAACAAGTACAATTTCGGAAACAGCGAGTTTTAATTGTGAAGGAGATTTTGTTGAGTGTCCTAGCCAGATGTTTGAGGAATGGTGTTATAATACAAAAACTCTAAAGATTTTATCACCAACATTACCTGATGAAATTATTGAGAAGATTAAAGTTCAAAGAAATATATTACAAGGGGCACATTATGCAAGACAACTATCTTTTTGTTTAATTGATATGCATGTACACTCAAAGGAATTTAAAGGAAATAGTTTTGATGTCGTTAAAACAATAACAAAACAACTATTAGATATTGATGTAATGGATAATACAAATGAATTATCATCATTTGGACATCTAATGGATGGATATGATGCGGGTTACTATGGATATATGTGGTCACTAGTATATGCAAAAGATTTATTTAGTAAATTTAAAGGTAAAGAATTAGATTCAAATTTAGGTAAGACTTTTTTAACTGAAGTGTTAAGTCAAGGATCAATTAGACCTTCTATGAATTCTATGAAGAAGTTCCTTGGAAGAGAACCAAATTTAGACGCATTTATTGATAGTATTGTATAAATAATATAGTTTTATTAAAGATATAATCTAAAATATTTATATTTTATTTATAGTTTATATATATATATAAATGTCAAGTGCTTCACCTAAACCCCAACCCCCAGCTCCTGTAGTTAAAAAAGCCGAACCACTTAGTTTATGGATAACAGTAGGTATACCAGTTGGTTTAGTAGTACTTATAGCTGCAGCTGTAGCATATTACTATTTAGTTCACTTAAAACAAACACCTGAATCTAAATAAATTTATTAATAATTATTTAGTTTTTATTTATACTAATAATATATTAGTATAAATGTCAACAATAACAACTACTGAAATTTATGAAACTCCATTTGAGCGTTTCAATGCGAATAATAATCTTGTAGTAAATGACAGTGATGATGAAAAAGCATTTATTCCATTAGATACGCAAACTATGATTGCATATATTCTTCTTATATTATTTATTGCATATATGATATATTTATTTATCTGTATGTTTTACAAAAATAAAAATTGATAAAATTATAAATTATTTATAATTTTAATCTATGTATTAAGCACTACTTTTACATCTTATAATAAACGATGACATATGTACCAAATAGAAACAATAAAATTAATGATTTTAAAATTGGTGATATAATTGTATATAATTGTTATGATTCTAATTTAAAAGATCCAAAAGATCGCCCAAGGGATATTGGGAGGATACTAAAAATTGATTTAATTAAAAAATATATTTACATTAATTCACCAAGTACATCAGGTGGTGGTATTTGTGTTGAGTCTATTGACTTTTATCCGCAGCGAAAAGAAAAAAAGATAATCATTCGGATATAACTTGATATAAAAAATTGAATTATTTTATCAACAAATTTTATTTATAAGTATAAATTATCAGTTTGAAAAACTAAATCTGGATTTTCAAGAAGTATATTATTTATAGCAGTGAGTCTTCTTTCGATAGGCTCTCCTTTTAACTTTCTAGATCTAATTTGTATTTTCTTTTCTAGAGACATTGCTCTTCTTTTTTCTAGAATACCTTCATTTGATTTTATCCATCCATAAAATAACCATTCGCCATCTCCTTTGAATGCTTTTGTATATTTTGCACCACCACATAGTTCACCATTATGTTGTCTAAGGCGTCGTTGAGGATTATTAGTAATACCTATATATGTATTATTATTTAATGGATTAAATAATAGATATATAATATAATTCATTATTTTATAAAGATATATATAACTTATAATTTTATATATAAATTATAGAATGTACAAATTAAAAGATATAAATACCCAAGATTTTATAAATTTTAAGAACTTTATAAAAAATAATTTAGGACCTGCAGATAATGTTATGATTGGATTACCAAACAATCTAAATAATCATAATGATCTTTTAATAGAAATTAATATTATAAGATCGGTTGTAAATATGAATATAATTAATATTAATGTATACAAGAATTGTACAATACAGCAACAAAATGCTAATTTTTCAACAGATCGATTAGAAATGTTAAAAGAATATATAATTAATTTTTTAGTAGAAATAGATGATGTAAAAGAGATTAAGATAAAGATATGAAGATAAAAATATGAAGACGTATTTATCATAGAAAAATGTTTAGTACCATTAGGTTTTTAGCGCTATCTAAATAAATGTTGGTATATAAATCTTGCGGATCCATCTGGATTATCTGCAGAAACACTTCCCGAAGCTACATGACGACCATTTCTTGTTGCGGTTAATCCAATTAGTTCATATCTTGTTTGATCTATATACATATCAACATGATTTCCTACTGGACCGGTTCCAGCAATACTATCTGGAATATTTCTATTTATCCAAAATATATTACACGACTCTCCAGCTCTAATTTGTCGTATTATGTAATAAAATGTACCAGGTGCCCATGCCTCTAATATTGGAGCTACTTTTTCAGCATGATCACGTAAAATTCTTCCTGGATCACAATTTCCTCCAATTAACTTTTTTTTTAGTTCTAAATATTTTTTTTTATATTTTAAATATTTTTCATAATAATTCATTTATAATATATATATATATAAAATTTAAAATTTGCAATCATTAATAAGATAATTATAAAATGCATGAACCCAACTATATTCTAAATGTAATAGACAATAAAATTGATGTGTTGCTGCAATTCTATCAAATATTTTCTTATCTCTTGGTGCTTTCTTTGATTTATTTAAAAAATCATTCTTACATTTTGTATTAAATTGTAGAAGATGTGTAAATATCTCTTCTGCTGTTAAATCAATCTTATTGAAGAATTTAATTTCATGAAATAGATTATTTAATCTTATTTCATTAATTTTATCAGATCTATGATTTTCATTCGAACTAAATAATAGTGGTTTACATAGTTTTAATTTTTTAATTAGATCTGCAGATTTTTCAAATGTAAAAGTAATTTCAACAGGCCTTGTACTATTTAATTTTTTTATCCATGTACGTATCTCTAATTCGGTTGATACATCATGGAGAAAATATAAAATTTCAAAATCTACTCCTTCTTTTAGTAAGAGTTTTAATGCTTCAACACGATGTTGTCCATCTGCTATATAAAAACGTTCATCTTCATTTGCATTAGATGTATTTAAATATGCTAAAATATGTATTGGACTGATAAATGCATTTGGATTTGATTTATAATACTCATATAGTTCAACAATATGGGACTTTGAAATACCACGATTTTCAACGGTAAAACTTAATAGATCTTTAATCTTACTAAATTTCTGTTTATATAATTTTAATGATATATCTAAACAATAACCAAATTCTTTATTATATTTAATTTTTATATCTTTTGGTAATTCAGATGGTTCTATAAATACAGTTTCACTATCGGAATCTGGTAATTCCATTACATTTGCATAGTTTACATAGTTTGCATTGTCTGTAGATAAGTTCATATATATTTTAATTATATGTTACTATATTTATTGAAAATTCTTTATATTTCAATTATTTATAAAAGATAAAGATTAATATATAAGTAGTATATGTGTAAAAAAATACAAAAGGAAAAAGTCCAAAAGGAGGTACAAAAAGAAGTTAAACAACAAAAAGAAGTTAAACAACAAAAAGAAGTTACACCAAAGAAAATATGTAAGTGTGGTAAAACACTTGAATTTAGATCTGATAATACAATTCAATATAAATATATGATATGTGTGAATTGTAAACGTGAAGTATGTGATGATTGTAATTGTGGAACTGATACTGTAGATGGATTTTTATGTGGTTCATATACTAGTTGGGGATGTGCTCGTAAATATACTACATGTGATTCTTGTATGGATGACAAAGCAATTCACGAATCAGATTTAAACCATTGTCCAGAATGTGGTAATTCATGTTGTGACAAATGTGCGACTGATAATACATGTAATGATTGTGATAATAGTTATTGTGATGAAACATGTTTAGAAGAGCATGATTGTTTAGGTAAATAAAAAAAATTGATAAAAATGCTAATTGATATAATATTTATATCAATTATTATTATGGATACAATTCGCAAACCTAAGATAGTTCTTAAAGACTCAAAACAATTTCTAAAAGTAGATATGGGAGACCATTATTATGAAGGAGTATTAGACAAATCATTATTCCCTAATACACTCCCTGATCATATTTCAATTATTGAAAAATCACTTGTAAATTATTCAACTCCAGTAATGTTAATTACTGGAGAATTTATGATTGGTCCAAATCTAGAAAGAATCCAAAATGATCAAGTAACTGGACTATTAACTGGATCAACTACTGGATCAACTACTGGATCAACTACTGGATTAACTACTGGATCAACTACTGGATCAACAACTGGAACATCAAAGGTAAATCAAATTGCAAGATATAATATTACAGTAAAAGTAACTCAAGAATTTTTAAAGTTTGAGCAAATTATAACTATTAATATGATAAAACATCAAAAGGAACAATATGATTATATTAATGAAAGATTCGCAGAATTAGAAACGAGTGTATCATTTCTAAAATCTGAAAATGAAAATCTAAGAGCACAAATTAAAGAAATTCTTGATGAGAGAGAGCTGACTGAATCGGATGATGAATCAGAAGATGAAAAAGTTAAGACTGTCGCAAAAGCACCAGAACCAGTTCCTGTAAAAGCAAGAAGAGTTAGAACTCAACTATAAATTAATTTATTTCTTAAAAAAGTAAGATATCTATATTATACAATTTAAAATAGCTACAAAAAATTGATATATCTATATCATATTATTATATTTATTAAATATATAAGAATATATGAGAAATGTTATATATTGTCGCGTATCTAATCTAAAGAAAGATTCCCAAAGTTTCGCAGTACAGGAGCATGTGTGTGCTTCATACTGTAAATTAAATAACCTAACAATACGTGAAATACACAAAGAATATAATAGTGGATACGGAAAACAAAAAATTCTTCATAATCTTATTTTAAAATCTAAAAATATAAACTTAATCATAAATGATATTACACGTTTTAGTCGTAATATGATTTATGGTGGAGCTTTATTAAAAATATGTCAAAAGAACAATATTACAATACATTTTGTAAAAGAAAATATTAAATATCCATCAGAAGAAACATATGGTTTAATCGAAGATGGATTAATAAATAGTGAAAATGAGTGGAAATCTATTAGAAGTAGAATCATTAATAATGTTGCATACAGACGTCACAATGGTCTTAGTTTAGGAACTGCGCCATTTGGTTTTGATTGTGATCCATCTACAAAAAAATTATTTAAAAATAGTAACTTTAATGCAATACGTCTTATAGTATCATTACGTAATGGTGTAAAAGATATCAAAGCTATTCGTCAAATATTATCAGTTCTTTCAACGGAATCAGAACTATTAAAATTTTATGAATATGATACTTGGAATCCTACAGTAGAAAAAGAAATTAGTTCATTTTCAGAAACACTAACATTAGATTTCAAAACAATTACAAGTATATTAAATGATTATAAAGTTTGTGGTAAACATTGGATACCCTCACGTGTCCAAGAATTGTATACTAAGAATAAATTTGATCAAGAGTTTAAAGAAGAAACTGAGTTTGCTACTAAATTTGAAAACAGTAAAAAATGTAAGAATATATTGGTAATGGATTATGAAGAAAATAAGTTTCCAACTAAATTAGAAAAAGGTAGAAATTCTAAGAAAATATCAACGATGGATTGTGATGATATTTAATGCATGTCTTAAAAAAGTAAGAAATCATAATGCTCTAAAAATTGAAATTTATTTATTATACATCTTAATTACAAAATATAGTATATAATAATATGAATAATTATAATCAGGTATATAACCAGATTCTTGACAACTATAACTTGATTCCCGATAATTTGATGAATAATCAGAATAATCCGAATATCCCGAATATCCCGAATATCCCGAATAACTTGATTAATCCAAATGACCCAAATAACTTGATTAATCCGAACAACCCCAACAATGAGTATCCAGTACATGTTGAAAACAACCAAACAGTTACAATTTTTGATCTGTTTAATGATCTAGAAAATACAATAGATCGGGTGCGAATGAAGTTTTTTATTCTAACCAGTATTGATGTAATGCTTTATAATTCTAGTTCACCAAATGCACAGTTTAGTAATGACTATGTAAATAATATGAATAATGCGATTGCACAAATGAATAATATGATTTTTGATAATATTAATATGGCTCTTATTAATAAGATTCTAAACATTTTGAATCAATGTAATCGTGATCAGCAGAAAAATCTCTATAATCTGCTAAGTGCACTTTTCTAATTTTATTTATACTTTTTATTAATTTTATTTATATTTTTTGTTTTAAACAAAAAGTAATCCAAAATGAAAAAATATTTATGTATTTTTATAAAGTAAATAATAAATGATATAATTATAATCGTATCAATTAAAATATACAATATTTTATTTTACTTTATGTTTATCTAAAAGGAAATCCAAAAAGAAAATTTATAAGATTTATATATAATGATGTATATATTAAGAATTTGTATATTATATTTAGTTATTTAATTATAGAATAAACAAAACGAAAGTAATTAAGATGTAATTTTTCTTTTTGTATGATACAAAAAGAAAAATATTTTTTATTAATTATAGTATTTTAAATCAAATTATAATCAATAATAATATAAATATATAAATAAAGGTATCTTTCTTTTTAGCTAAATCCAAAAGGAAGAGAATTTTTTTGAAAGAAAAAAATATTTTATTGTAATATTTCATTTTTGTTTTTTCTATAAAAAAATTTTTATTTTTCTAAAAAAAATTCTCTTCGTTTTGGATTTTAGCCAAAACGAAAGTTATATGATGTTATTTTATATTGTTATTATTATTTACAATCTATTATATATCTAAATCTATTTATCCAAAAGGAAAATACAAAAGGAAAAGTAAATTAAAAAAATAAAAGAATATTAAGAGTAATTAATACGACAAATTTATATAAATTTTCAGTATTTGGTATATTTCTTTTTATGTTAGATAAAAAGAAAAAATATATAGTTTAGTATATATAAATAAAAATGAATAACTATAAATGCAATAATTGTAATAATATCTTTGTATCTAAACAATCTCTTGAAAAACATATAAATAAAAAAACTAAATGTGATACTGTAACAGATTATAAATGTAATAGATGTAATAAGTATTTTAAGCAAAAGAAGAATTTATTACAGCATCAAGAAAAAGATTCATGTATACAAATAGAAATTATAACCAACAATATACCTTCAATGGCAACTGATATTAAGAATATACTTAATTCCGAATGTACTATTGATGAAAAGGCTGATTTAATAATAACAATAAATGATAATCTAGATATAACACGTATTAAAAATATTATTAATATAAATATTCCACTTGAGACAAAAATAAGTTTATTTGTAAATGCTAAAAAAACAGTTACTACTATAAATAATACCAATAGTAATAATATTACAAATAATAATCATATACTAATTAATAATTTTGGAAATGAAAATGTTGATTATATTACTAATAAAGCATTAACAAGATTAATTAATAGTAATTATTCCGAAGAATTATTATTAAAAATATCAGATGAAATATACTTAAATGAAAAGCATCCTGAAAATCAAACTATAAAGATAGATAATTTGAATAATAAATTTTGTAAGGTTAAAGAAAAAAATAAGTGGATTACAACAACTAAAGATGCAGCATTAAAGAAAATATTTGATCGTGTTTTTGAAATAGTTATTAACTGTATAGATGATACAAAGGATGTTATTAGTGAAGAAAAAATTAATATTATTAATGGATATATAGAAAAAGATTTTGAAGATGAAATTATTGTTGAAGCAGTTAAAAGATTAGCTCTTAATATATATAATTTTTATAACTCTAGTGTAATTTAAGCATGTCTTAAAAAGGTAATATATCATATACGTCTACAATTTTAATATAAATATAAATATAAATTATATAAATTTATATTTTGTATATTAGTATATGGAATTTCCAATTGTTAATAAATTAAAAGAAGAACTACGTATATTTGTTCGATTAGTCAATCATATAAATATGACTGAAGATTTTGAATCATATATATATGAGCAAAATAGATTAGAAAAAGAAGCTTTAATTAATAGATTAATTAGTTATTTAGATTTAGTACCAGAAAATTTGGCCCCTTTAGCTATTGCATCGAATGCAAATTTATTTTTTCATCCTTGGTTATTTTTAAATGGTAAAGATAGAGAGGGTAGTAGAATAAAGAATCCATATATTGGTATATTTCACCCTAGAGGTAGTATGCATACAATAAATAGATATGGAGGTATTGATTCATGTATAATAAATAATATAAGAACATTTAATCAAAATATACACGATGGTTCAGAAATGGGTCCAATGTATAGTGATAATACTGCAAATATTTATATAAATCCAACTACTTCAGGAATAGCAGTAGCTGTATGTATTGACTATCCTAATACACTTTTAGTAAGAACTCGAGTTGAATTAATACTATCATTACCTGACATGGGAAATGATATGGATTATGATGAAAATAATAATAAGTTAGATCAAATTAAATTAAACATTGATAATGCACAATTAGGAAGTATTAACTATAATTGTCATAATTTAATGATGGACCTATTATGTATAAATCAATTGAACCCATTATTAAGATCACATGATATTAATCGTTTAATTACAAATCAAAATGTGATAAATCATATGATTCAAAAGTATGAAGATGAATTATTTAGATTAGTTGAAGATAATGATCGTGTAATTATTCCTGAAATGGTAAATCAAGTTTTAAACAAATCAAATAGTATTATGATGTATGATTACAGAGCTGGTGATGAGTCATCTGTTGTATATGATTTACTATTGCAAGTTAATATACCTATGACTGTTGCAACAATGGTTGATATTCCTTACTATGCTGAAATATTACACACACTACAACAATATCAAGATGTACTACAATCATTACATTTAGATCACGTTCCATGGGAATTTGGTATATGTATCGTACGACCACCAAGAGTAGTATAAATTAAAATTATCTAAACTTAAAACCATTTAATGTATCTTCAAGTTTATTTATACTATCCCAAAGATCATTTATCATTATATTTTTATACTTATTTTTTCTTTCTTCTTCTTTTTTTTTCAAGTATACTTCTTCAATTCTTTTTTGTTCTTCCTCTGCTTTAACTCTTTCTGTTTCTAATTTAGATGTTATTGCTTGAAGTTTTATTTCATAATTATTATCTTTATATTTTTGTTCTCTATACTTCTTATTTACATATTCAAGATATGTAATTATATCTTCATTTATTAAAATTCCTAACATTTTTTCATCTGCATGAAAAAAAATAGAATTATTATCTAGTTCATGATCTTTTGCAGTTGGTGGATCGACCGGTTCAACTTTAAGAATAGATAAATTATCTATGTTCATTATGAATATTATATATAATTATTTATATAATTATATATAGTAAATTAATAAATCAATTTTTGCTAATTAAACCATCAAATAAAATTGAAATACAAAATTTTACAAGATGTACAATAAATTATATCATATACAATAAATGATGTTTTATAACTTATTACATTTCAAGAAAAAGGAAAAACCAATGGAGTATTTATCCGTACAGTTAAATTGTATCGTATACGATTTAACTGATTCAAACGAACCAACAATAAAAGAAATACGAGATTATTGTCAAAAGGAGAAAATTATTTATTCTACACGTCGTTTTAATTCAAATAAATATTCGAATGATAGAAATTTTATTAGAGAACTACCCGCATTTCATATATATATTAATGATATATATAAAAGAACATTTTATCCAAATACTCGACCATATCAACATATACAAGAAGTTGTCAAAGAATATAAGGATCGTATTGAAAGAAAAAGAAAGAGAAGGGAAGAACGAAAAGAATTTTATAACAATATCTATAATGGTATATCTAAAAGTATTAACATATTATGGTATGGTGAAAGTTTAATCGATCGAGTTAAAAGAGAAAAGAAAAAAGCTGAAGAAAAAGATGAGAGAGAAAGAATCAAAAAAGACAATGAACAATCAATCATCTTTCAACTTTTCAATCGCAGCAATTAAAATAATTGCATCATTTATTTCATTTATAAGCTTAGTTGAATCATCTATTTCATCAAATGGTTTAACTGGTATATTAAAATATTTTTTAAATAATATTAGATCTCCATATTTACTCCATTTTTTATAATCATTATACAAAATGCCTCGATAAAAATTACATTCAATATCAATCTTACCATTCATGTGCCATGAACTACATTTACCATTCATAGTACCATGTGAATAATTAACATATAGTTTACGTTGTCCATTATAATAATATATTCTTTCTAAACCATCTTTTCCTCCGTTTATAAAATTACATTCGTATTTTAATTTGCCATTTTCGTGCCATTCAGTAAATACGCCATTTTTTAAACCATGTTGATATGATTGTATTAAGTAACGTATACCATTTTTAAACCATTTATATATACATTGTTTAATATATCCATAAGTTTCATCATGAATATATTCTATTTTTTCTTTTAATTGTCCATTATCATAATATGTTTTATATAAATTTGGTTTATCCCATTTTTGTTCTAAAATTTTACGATTATAATTATATGCCATTTGTCTTTCAATAAAAAAGTGTATTCCTTTACCACATACTATATTTACATTAGTATCATATTCAGATTTAATATATTCGTTAATAGTGTATTGTATTTTTTTATTATGAAATGCAGTATATGCAGTTGTATATGTATTACCATAATCGTCTTCTATGTATAATACTCTGGCAATATTTGATCTATACTTTGCATAATTTGGATCAACAACATGTTGTCTATCTAAATTTGTTTTTGCATTAATTGGAATAAATAGAGTAATTATAACTCTTGTGTTAGTATCAGTTATACCAGATTTATAAACATTCATATATTAATATTATATATATAAGTTTTATATATAAATAATAAATTATAAATAAAATATATAAACATGAGTAGTAATAATAGTAATAATAGTAATAAAAGTTTTAATAGTTTTGATGAAGCAAGAGCTTATTATAATATTGCAAACGATGATATGTGTTTACAAATAACTGATCACCAAAAATCTTTAAATGATGTAATTAGAAATGGTGCTATTATATATTATGTTGGAGAAGGAATAAAATCTGCACCTGGATATCCAAGTGGTAATCAAATGTTGTATAATCAAATACCTCTATTACGTAAATTTGGTAAAGATTATTTTGTAAAAGTCTTTCAAAAAAAGATAGATGGTCTAGTATATCATTTAGGTAGTTATACTCTATTAAGGTATCGTAAAAAGATGTCATTTACTGGTTTTACATATTTTGAATTTATATTAAGTCGAAAGAATGAATTTTATTTATTTAATAATACATTTTATATTAGAAAATGATATATAAACTAAATGAATTATAAGCCATCGTGAATTGCCAAAGTAAAGTACCTCACGCTGGCGCCAAAAAATTGAAAAAAAAATATATAATAAATAATAATATTTATTATATATAATAGATTATGTCAGAACAAGAGGATAATCAAAATTTTAAGGGGGGTAATGCTCCCGAGTTACCTACTGTAACAACCACTGAATCAGTATTTACTACGCCATCACTAAGCTTGCTTGGAGGAACACAATTGCCATACACACTGAATTTGTTTGGCGGCAAACCACAGCCACCACCTCCGCTCAATTTGTTTGGAGGTAGACAACCACAACCACCGCCTCCGCTTAATATGTTTGGAGGTGGAGAACCACAACGACCTCCACCACTTGATCTTACTGGATGTATGAATAGTGCATATAGTACACATAGTGATGAATATGATCCAAGTTTTTTATCTCCACTCGATCTTAGTAGATGTAGTTTTTATAGTTCTTGTCCTGTCGAAACTGCACAGAATCATCTAGAAGATTTACTAAAAGCGATGTCGCCTAAATCTAAGATACAACATGAGACACAAACAAAGATTGATGAAATGAATGCTCGTAGAATTATAGAAGAAGGACCACTAAAGGTAAAAACAAAGATGACCAAATCATTATCATGGTCAGATCATATTGGAGAAGCTCTTGAAAGAATAAGGGAAATTAGTCCTCGACCAAATTCATCAATGTTTACAACATTTGTTGCTTCGTGTGCAGATACAGTTTCATTTGTATCTAGTGGAGGTGGTGCAACTCCACGTGTTTCAGGTAGTAGTGATGGAAGTTCTCCTATCTTAACTGGCGGCAGTGGAGGCGGTGGCGGCGGTGGCGGCGGCGGTGGCGGCGGTGGCGGCGGTGGCGGCGGCGGCGGTGGTGGTGAAAGTCCACGTCTATCTAACACTGAAAATATGTACTCAGAATACATAAATCTTTTTGAACATCTACGCTAGAGTCAAATTTTCTTATTTAAAAGGAAATGAATTTATTAATTTATCAAGATTAATTTTATTACCATCTTTATATAAATCTTCTTCTAAAAATTCATTTAAATTATTTAGTCTAAAATATGGTCTTTCTTGACTTAAAAAGTAATCTCTAAATTTAAAGTCTTCTTCATCCAATCTAACTTCATCTAACCATATATTCGGAATATTGTATGCATCTGAACAGATTAATCCATATAATGATGATGAGATTATACATTTACATGAACATATCTGATTGATTATATTAGACCAATTATCAGTTGGAGAAATTAAATGATATTTATCAGATAATGATAAATCCTTATAGTAATCGTAGTTAGTTATGTGTGGAATTAGGCCAATTTTATTATTTAAACTTTTGTTAACTTTATGAGAATAAAAACGAGGTAATAATAATGCAGGATCACCAAATATATTTGGAATATTAATATTTTTAAATGTTAAAAATTGTTTTGTTAATGGACCTCTTACAGCACATACAATTAAATTACTATATATATGTCCTTCTTCTTTAGGAGGATCAGTTATTAATCCTGTACCAAAAATAAAATAATTATTTTTAGCTTCGTGTATATATGAACCATTCATAATAATATTTATAGTTATACTTGGTTGATTATATACTATTTCATACCTACCTGTACTTCCTATTAGTGATTCTAATAAAAATTTAGATAATTGATTACCAAAATTATTTGATTCATTACAATATACAAGATTAATTTTAATTTTTTCTGTTATAATTTTATAACTATTATCATTAATTCCATAGCATTTAATTAATCTATTATTTATTAACTTAATGTCGTTTAGATATGAATTATTTTCTGTACTATTAATTTCTTGATTTATAAATATTAATCTAAAATTAGTATCTTTATCAATTATTATCATACAATTATAGTATTTATAGAACATATCATCTTCTTTCTTTTTACAATATAATAAAAACATATTATTATTCAACTGTATCATACTCGTACATGGTGTTAAAAACATATGTCTATAGTATCGATCGAGATTGTTAACAATATCGGTATTCTTTATTAAATCGAATGTATCGCTAGATTGGTAATGTTCTAATTTAAAATTTTTAATATCAAATTTATAAATTATCAATTGTGGGAATAATCTATATAAAAAGTAGTATTCATTATTATGTTCAAATAATACCCAGTTTTTCTCAATTTCTTGCATATGTTGAATTTCTAAAATATGTAAAAGCTTAATTTCAGTTTGATCATTATTTATAATAATTTCAACAAGGCCCACACAAAATCTACGAGGTGTATAATGTTCCATAAGAACATTGCATATCCCTATAATTTTGTTATTTATAAGTTTATGATAAACTTTAATATCTTCAATTACATAATAATCTTTAGCAACTTCTTTTCGTATAATTTTATTATATTTATTATTGTTAATATTAAATTCACAATAATCATAATCAATTACTTCTAGATTATCATTTAATTTACTTAATGAATATGCACAAGTTGAGTCTTTCCAAGTTTTTGTAGTATTATGTGTTTCCTCTCTTAGAAGCATATATAGTATATTATTATAGCAAAATATTGATGGATTAAAAGTATGCATAACTTAATCTATCAGTATAAATTTAAATATAATTATATATTTAAGTATATATATTATAAATGCTAGAACAATTTGAATTTATTCATGACAGTAAAAGTTCAAAAATATGGTCTATTGAAAAAATTGGTAAAAAGATATATATTAAATTTGGAAAAAAAGGATTAAAATTACAAGAAAAAGAGTTTGTCTATAAAACTGAGATTGAAGCACAACATGAATATGATAATAGACTAAATGAAAAGATTAAAAAAGGATATGAAAAAAGTATCACAAACAAACATATCAAAGTAAATACATCAAAAATAGAGAAAAAAACAAGTAAGATATCTAATAATAAGATAAATATTGAGACTGTTAATTTATTTATTGATTTTTTAATTAAAATTGGAAAAAGAGTTGGTAAAGAAATGTATAAACTACAAGAAACAGTATTATATAAAAAAGGTTCGGATGATTCTGATTTAGATGCTCGTGCTGATTTATATGATAAAAAGATATCTAAATTTTTTAATGATCGAATAGAATCTATAAGAAAACAAATTGATCGAATTCAAAATAAGAGTATTTTACCTTTTATAAAAAGTGGTGTTATTGTAAAAAATATTAATAATAAACTTAAAGGTAATTTATTAACGAATATTAATAATTTTTCTAATAAAAAAATACCTGATTATCATCCAGGATCAAATAATAAAGTACTTGATATAGTTCATCCATCATTGTATCCATTAATTACTGATATTAAGAAAACAAATGGATATGACGATTTTTGGAATAGACCATACGAGGATTCAAAATATCAATGGTTACCAAGTGAATTTAAGATAGATAAAGATGGTAGATGTAAGATAGAGTCATATATTAATAATTTATCAATTTCTGAGAGAACATTATATGAAGATATTGAAGAATTATTTGAGTCTGTATTACCACAACTTGAAGATATTTGGTCTTATTCAAATACATTTGAATTTTATAATGGCGATTGGTTAGATAATCCAACTAAAAATAAATTTAAAAAGATAGAATTAAGAGATAGAAATTTACAAGTTATAACAAAAATTGTAGAGATCTCATTAAAGGATAACGATAGTTTAATGGGAGCATGGCATGTAGAAGGAATGTCCCATGAGAATATAGTTGCTACTGCAACATGTACTCTAAAACAAGATAAAGATTTTGATACTAAATTATATTTTAAACGATTTTATTCGTCAGAAGAAGTTGAATCAATTGTTACTGGTATGCCACAAGATCCCCCTGCCGGATTATCTAATTTATTACATGATACATTAGTACCATTAGGAAAAGTAAAAATTAATGAAGGAACAATTGTTGTATTTCCAAATTCACATATTCATAAAGTAGATATGACATCATTTAGTAAATCTGAACAAACAAGAACAATTATAGTATTTTGGTTAATAAATCCAGATATTAGAATTACATCTACTAAAGATATTCCTCAACAAAAGTATTCAATATCAACTGCATATAAAAATAGATTAGAATTAATGAAGGAAAGAACATTTTATAAACAAACATTTAATCAAAGAGAATTAAATTTATGCGAACATTAAATTAATTTATACCGTGAAGTGCTAAAGGTAAGTACTTTACGTTAGCGTCAAAAAATCTAACTTTAGTTTTTGAAGGTACATAAAAATATATCAATAAAATATATATGGATATACCAATAACACGGGACCAACTTAATGATTGTACACAATTAAAAAAAATATATGAAGAGAAAGAATATCAAAAAGAATTAAATAAATATATAAATGATGTAGTTGAATCAATAACAAAAGAGATTATTTTTAGATTAAATCCACATAGAAATGGTGATAGAAAGTATGTATATAATATTGGAAAATCTAACATTCCAAATCACCCGTATTTACCTCCACTTCTAACTAAAAATTTAAAGAATATATATACAAACGATATTGAGAATATTTATCCAATAAATGAAATGATGTTAGGATTAACAAAAAGATTTCCAGATTGTAAAATTTATTTAAATAATGAAAAAACAAGTATAACCATAGATTGGACAAATTAATTAAAAATATAATTAATCAAAAGTATAATTAATATTATTAACTATATCACTGTGTGATACACGTTGATATGCACATTTTTCAGTTAAAACATACATTTTATTATCTTTTTGTATTTTTTTCCAATACCTATCACAACAATATATATGAGGATTACCTCCTTTTAACATCTCTATAAAACCAGTATTCAAACATTCTTGTATTTTATTAGCATTCTCTGCATTTAATATATATGCAGAACTAGTAGTACAGTCTTGATATGAAAGAGATAATAAATCATCAAACTCTTTTATTTCGCCATATTTAGAATATGCAATAAAGCATATATCAAAATCATATGGACGTACTAAAATTTGTTCAATATGATTCCAAACACGATTTATATTCGATATAAATGTAATATCATCTTCTAGTATAAGACATGTTGAAAATTTATTATATATAAAATGATTTACAACATCTAGATGATTTTTTGTAGCTCCGATATATGCATCTATTTTTCGTTCTTTTAAGAATTGGTCTTTTTTTGCTTTATAATGATATATTTTATGTAATGGTGCATGTACTCGACATAATTCTACAAGTAATGTCATATATCTATCTTTACGTTCAACTAAATTTAAAATATATATTTGATTAATTTTATCCCAGCACTTATGTGATTCAATTATATCGTGTTTAACTTGATTAAAATATAATGGGTGTCTATATATTGTGCGACTGTTTGATCTTGGAAGACATTCATATGTATGAGGATATTCACCATATTGAATTATAAATTCATCTTCAGCAGGTTCTCGTAAGGAATCAAAAGATGCAATAATTTTATATTTTGAACGCAATAAGCTAAATAACAACGATGATTGCAGGATTATATTATCATCAACATATGTAAATTTAAATAATGATAGTATTCGTAATGCTTCTTCTAGATTATTTAGAATTAGTGCAGATGTATAACATTTTAATATTAATTCTGGTCTATTAAACCATCCAAGTGATTTAATATCAAAATGTTTAAATAATTCTAAAACAATATAATATTGCTTATTATTCCATATAAAGTTAATATGATCAACAGTAATATACTTTTTATATTCAAAAATTGGTTTAAAAATGTTTTGATCCTCTACATACTCATAAACATTCCCAATAAAATCATAATCATCTAATTGTGGTATTTCGATACATGATATAGTTTCTCCTTCATACGCAACTGAATTAGTATGAATTATACAATCATTTTTATATTTTTTATAAATTTCTCCCTCTAGAAATTCTTCATCTAAACCAAAATCAGATTCTATATTTTTAATATTTTTATTTTTCTTCCATTCTAATAATAAATCTTTGACATTTGGTTCATTTTGTAGATTTGATTCATTTGATACATTTAATTTTAATCCAAACATACCGCCCATTATACGTTTCTTGTGATAATAATGATCTCTAATTATATGACACGATTTATTTGATTCTAAAAATTCTTTAATACACCATAAATCTCGTTCAGTTATACGACTATCAGCATCTCTTGAAAAGAAATATGTATTGTATTTTTTTTCTTCTCCATCTTTGTCTTCTTTAGACGTCTTAATATGATCAATATTTAATAATCTTGATATCATTGGCATATCATTAAAATTTGTATCATTTAAAATCATTGATACAAAATCATATGATTTATAGATACTTATAAATTCTTTTAATGTTGTTTCAGTATATCCAATTAATACTTTAATATTTTTTATATTTAAAATATTAGTATCAATTATATTTTTGATAATTTTTAGATTTTCTTCTAATCCTTTATAATATTTCATATTAGTACCATATATACAAAAGCTAAATATAATTGAGTTCATTTTTATATTAAAAAATATTTATATTATTATATTATTATATATATTGTTTTATATATGACAACGAATATATATATATTGAAATTAGAAAATCATAACTATTACATTGGTAGAACTAATAGTTTAGAAAAAAGATTTAATGAACATTATGAAGGAAGAGGAGGAGAATATACAAAAAAATATAGAATGAAAAGTATTAAAAAAATAATAGAAAATGTAGATCCGAATGATTTAGATAAATATGTAATAAAATATATGAATAAATATGGTATCGATCGTGTTAGAGGAGGATCGTTTTCATCAATTAAATTATCTGCTCAACAGATATCAGCACTTAATAATTACGGTGTTAAATCTATAAAACAATCAAATATCGAAACATGTAATATTCGTGATAAAGAATGTAATAAAAATAAGATACAAACAAAAGAGCCTAAACAAGACAAAGTTTTAAAAGTAATAATTAGAAATGCAAACGGCACTTGTTATAGATGCGGAAGAGATGGTCATTATATTCAACAATGTAATGAACAATCTGAAAAAAATGAAGGCAATGAATATTCTGAAAAACAAGAATCGGGACTAGATATGTTTTATAAAAGTAAGTTAATCTAATTGTCTTATTAATCTATAAAAAATTGATAATTCTAAATATTAACTCTAAATCTTATTAAATTATTAGAATATAATAATTTAATTAAATATGGAAATTCATTATAATAAAGAATCGGATGGTAATCATTCGGTGTTTGTAATGGATAATAATTTTTTAGACAAAGACGAACAAGAACAATATCTTGCACATTTACAAAATATTGAGGATTGGAAGAGTGGTGAATTTTTTGGAAATACTGTTCCGCGTTTGCAGAAATGGTATCATGATGATGGTAACTATTTTTCAAAATATTGGACGAACCAGGATATTGCTAGGTGGAAGTCGCACGAAGCAGAAGAATGGCTACTGAAACTGCGTGTAAAAATTCAAAGAAAGATAAATGATATATTTGAGACAATGATTGATAATAAGTTTATTGGATGTAACAAACCATCTATTAATAGTTGTTTAATTAATTATTACCGTACTGGTAATGATTTTATAAATTATCATAGAGATGATGAAAGAATTTTTGGTGATAATCCAAGTGTAGCAATGATGGCGTTTGGACAAGAAAGAAATTTAGAGTTTAAGAGAACATTTTATAATAATGAGACTCAAGAACATAAAATAAATAAAGATGAAGAATCATTAAATAAGTCATTTAAAATAAAAGCAGGATCATTGTTTATGATGATGGGTGCTACTCAAAAATATTATTGTCATGGAATTGAAAGAGATCGTCGAATTAATAATTCACGTTATAGTGTTACGTTTCGAGACCATCGATAAAAAATTGATAAAACATTATTTTCCCTTAATTTATAATCTATATATAAATATAAATATAAATACATCATATAAAATGATGAATATTAAAGTACTAAAATTTGGTGGTACATCTCAAAGTATTAATACATTCAAGATGATAAGTTCTATAATTAAAAAGGATCAAGAAAATAAATACATTGTAGTTCTATCAGCAGTTTCAAATGTAACCAATAAACTAATTGAATTTGTTAATACAAAGAATTTTTCTATTTGGGATGAAGTAATGGAAATGAATAAGAAACTTCTGCCTGATAGATTTGAATCAATAGATTTTATCAAGGTTCTAAAAGAAAGATCTTGGAATCTTGATAATGATAAGATTGAGATTATTGCAATGGGTGAATTCCTCACAATAAATATATTAAATTATTATCTCAATGAAGATAGTATTAAATCAAAATTAATTTCATCATTTGATGTAATTAATAGTAATGAACAAAATAATAGTACATTTTATAATAAAGGACAATTTAGTGTTAATTCAAAAATACTTCTAGAAAATCTTGTTACTAATCAAGTATTAGTTGTACCAGGATTTAGTGGAGTTTCAAGTGATGGTAAGCCATGTCTATTAGGTAGAGGAGGTAGTGATACATCAGGCTCAATTATTGCAGCATCTGTCAATGCACGCGAATATCAAATATGGACAGACGTTGATGGTATCTACTCGTCAGATCCACGAAAAATCAAAAATACATTTTTAATTAAAAGCATTGGATATAATCAAGCACAAGAAGTTGCTGCAATGGGTGCTAAAGTAATACATCCATTTTGTATTCTACCATGTGCACAAAAGAATATACCAATATTAATTAAAAATACATTCTGTCCAGATAATGAATGTACTGTTATTAATAATCAACCTAATCTACCAAAGAATAAACTAATTGGTATAACAATACAATCTAATATAACGGTATTTAAAATTACATCTATTAATATGTGGAATAATTATGGATTTGTATATCATATATTTTCAATATTTAAAAAATATAATGTTGATGTAAATATAATTAATACTTCACAATTTAATATTACAACTACAACTGAGGAAACATGTATAGATAATCTTCTTAAAGTTAAAAAGTGTTTAGAAGAAGATTATTCTGTTGAAGTGCTCAACAATAATTCAATAGTTTCAGTAATTGGTGAAAATATACATCAATATAAAAATATTGGAACACTGTTTGAAATTACACAAAAATATGAAATTTTACTAACATCTTATTCATCTAATGATATGACATTATCGTGGGTTGTAAAAGGTTGTGAACATGAATTAGCTAATGAATTACATCAAGTAATTGTTTATCCATAAAGTGTTTAAATTTAATTTATAAATATTATTTATATATTTAATTTATATATTTAATATATTATGGATAACGAATTTATACATAAATATCTGAAATATAAGGATAAGTATCTAAAGTTAAAGAATTTATTAAATATTCAACAAACTGGTGGATTTCAAACATTAAATGAAGATCAATTAATACTACATAATCTATTAAAAAGTATGAATGAAAATACATATATAAGTGGATTTAAGACAGTATTTCAATGGTTTAATAAAGATGAAGATCCACGAAATCCAAAAATAATTACATTATTTGGAGAAATACATAAAGATCTTAATAATTTTAATACTTGTAATATTCCAAATCAATTTGGAGGTCCTTTAGTTCAACATACTAATATTCAAATACTAGAGGTATTATACAAATTATTTAAGGGTACACGTATTGGTATTGATTTTTATTTAGAAGACTGGTATACTAATATACAAATGACAAAATATCTAAACCCAGCACTACGCAATTGGTCAATAAATGGTGTTGGTATTCTTGGACCACATGTTCCTCTGTTTGGATATACAATTCCAAATTTATCGGCAATGACTAATACAGATATGCGAGTACCTAATCCTCAAGTTCATCCTTTAAAAAGACATGAATATAAAAAATTTTTAAATACTCGTATGCATTATACTGAATTTAGAAATATGGAATTACCTCATATTGTTTTACCATATTCGTCACTATCACAAATTAATGGTCACTATAATTATTGGGCATTAACAGGTAATCCATTACTATGTGATGCAGCACGTTATGTAGTACGTAATAGATTAAGAAATATTATAAATAATCAAGCAGGTGTTCCAACATTTCTTGAAACGATGTGTTTATACAAGAATTTTTTTTATATGTTAGCAGGATTAGATCCTAATAATAATTATAATAATTTAAAGTGTTATACAGAGATTTCAAATGATGAATTTAATAACATATTTAATACTGTAATAATTCCTCAATTTAAGAATTATTATTTCGAAATATTAATAAGAGTATATAATTTACCAATAACCATAAATGCAAGTTTTCATATTAATCCAACAGCTGGTCAACCAGTAGATAATATCCTATATAAAAATATATGTAATGAATTAGATACTTTAATATTATTAATGAAAAAAAATATTAAAAATTTGCGTAAATATGATGATATAAATTTAAGTAAATATATTTTATTCTTTAGAGAATATTTAGATTTTTCAAGTATATTTCAAAGATTATTTAATTCATATCCACAATTTCAAGCAACATGGGTCACAAATATAAATATATTGCTATTTCTAACTATGCTTGATATAACTATTATTGATATATATACAATTTCAAGATCTTTAAAAATATTTTCATTAAATTCTCAAGATAAAAATTTAAGTAAGAAATCATTATGTTATAATGAAATAGGATTATCAAAACGAAACATAGTATATTATCATGGAAATTGGCATACAAATGTATATTACTTATTTTGGAAATACTATTTTAAAAGAGATAGTGATTATTCATTAAAGATAACTAATAATCATGCTGTATTATCAGATTATAATTATTTGTATAATTACTTACTTGTTCAGACTGCACCTATTGTATATGAAATGGTTAAAACTGATTTTAATAGTAATTTAAATAGATATATTGATCAAAAATATATTGTTTCTTTTCTACAAAAATCATATGATTTTGGTGCGATGAATCCTGGTAATATTTTAATAACAACCATGAATGAAATATATAATATTCATCAAAATAGTAAAACAGGGCCTAGTTCTCACCATATGGCTAATTCAGTTTTATGTATAAGGAATTATAATAATGTATTTAAAAAGATTTTAATAAATATTGCAAAACCAGACGATGAAAGAATTAGATTATATCATCAATTAGAGTTAATTAAATATGATAAGTGGGATATATTTGAAAGATATCAAAAATTTATACAACCTGTTTTATTAGATAATTTTATTAATTTTGATTATTTTGAATTACCCTTAGATAATTCATTTATATTACAGAAAGTTGTACCAGCATTGTCTATTGCAGATTATATACAACAAAATAATATTAAATATATGGTGTTATACAATGATAGTATTTATACTAATAAACAAATAGATGATACGAATGCAGTTCCTCCTATACCACTTCAACAAAATAATCAAGCAGATTCAAGATTTAAGAAAGAAATAGAATCTGAATTAACTTATTTCATAACAAAAAATTTTCTAGAAGGTAAAAAAAGAGTTGATTTTATGTTTTTAGTTATAAATATATATAATTATACATTACAATTATGGCATCAAAATCGGAGAGATGATATAATTAATAGATATCGTAAAGCGTTTTGTTTTATGGATAATACTCCAATTACTCCACTTATGATGCAACCATATGCACAACTGGTAAAGTTTTTATATAAAGGCGGTATGCCTTTAAGATACTTATTTAATGAATTTAAGAGACAGTTTACAATTAAAATTGAGGACTTTATAGAAAAGACCTTTTCTAGTTTTTTTGATATATCTGATAATGATTTTATGTTGATTATAACCATACCGAACATGAATGATTTAGATGCTCAACAAAATCAAGAAATATATGATTGTCGTAAAGAACTGTATGAACATTTATACAATGAAATGACAGCATTAAATTTAATAGTATTGCGATATATACAGAATATATTAAATAATAAAACAAATAGAAACCATTACTTTAATTTTTTTAATGATAATACTTTTATACAGAAAGACCAATTACAGATATTACTTCATCATATAAAAAAAGTTGTAATTAAAACTTGTGATATAGAAAGAGATGCTGGAAATTTAAATTATCCATATGCAAATATTGAATTTACTGCAATTCAAGCATATGATGACATCTTGTTTCCTTCAGAAGATTATGATTTATTAAACAATGAATATTGTAATTTAAATAATTATCTAAATTTACAAAATAATGATGATGGTAATGATGATGATAATAATTTTAATATAAATAATCGTAGTAATCAAATACAAATATATAGTAATACTGTAATTGCAGGTGTACCTCAAAAAGTAAAAAATATATATAATGCAGATTTAATATTAGATAAATTAGGAAGGAATATATTAAATAATAATTTATATGAACGTGGTCCTAAAGGACCATGTTATGTATCATTAAATAATGATATAGAAGATGCTATTATTAAATTTTCATTAGGTAGAATAAAATATAATTTTAGATTATATGGAATAAATCATGATCCAAATAATCCTATTAATGCAGATAAGAAGGTATATTATGATATATCTGGTGAACTTATTGATGTCTCAATACCACATCATAGAAACTTATTTTATAAAAATCAATATTTAGATAATAATTATAAACAAAATAATTATCAAACATATAATGCATTGTCAAGTAGTTACAATAGTCTTAGTTTAATGGGATTTATTGATGATTTAAACTATGTATTATTTAAAACAACTGGGGATCCAATTATATATACATGTAATGAATATTTTGGATTACCTTGGAATGATAAAAAATATTCTAAAAGAATAAATAGAATAATATATCTTGGATTCATACAATTATTTGATAATCGTATATCAAGTACAATATATGATTTACCAATTCATGTAACAGTTGATCTATTAGGAAATCAAATAAGAACAATATTTAAGATTTTTCCAGTTTTTAATTACTTTAATATATGTAGAAGATTATTAGATGTTATTCAAAATTATATACAACTTTACTTGGGAGTGCATCCTAATTTGCAGATAATATTAGATGAAATTTTATATTTGAGATTCCTAATTGCTCTTCCACCTGTACTTGGAGCCCCACCACCTAAACCAAATGAATATAAAGTATACTTTAGATTACGAAATTTTTCTGGATTTTTTGCATTTATATATTATATCATAAAAACTATAATCTTTTATAAATTTATTCAAAG
>Ga0114978_10000810_pt1 | contig 26169 bp, 33 predicted proteins | sample S_140212_EF_Meta_FD_87027 | JGI IMG/M metagenome (GOLD analysis project Ga0114978, IMG submission 87027) | Freshwater microbial communities from Lake Simoncouche, Canada to study carbon cycling - S_140212_EF_MetaG | ecosystem: Environmental > Aquatic > Freshwater > Lake | place: Lake...
CCGCCGAGAAGTAAAGAGTTGGAACTCCTGTCTTCAAGGCGTATACCAACGCCATCAAACTCTTACCTGAGTTTGGTTGACCTGCGATAAGACACAACTGTGACTGACGGAATCGCATACCATGCTGTCTAAGTCCAGCCCATACATCCGGTAAGGGTTTAGCAGAGGAGCTTGTGCTGTGAACCGCTTGCAGTAAGTTCAACATTATGCAGCAATACTCCTCAATCTTTTTAGTTTCAATTCTTCACGGATCCTTCTCCGTTCTATTGCAGAAGTTCCTCCCCAAAAGTGGAAGTCTTCATTATGTAATGCCCAGTTGAAACAATCTTCTAATAGTGGACAACTTGCACATATATTACGAAGTGTTTCGTAATGACTGAAATCTTTTTCATCCGTACAGAAGTGTTCGTTTCCGATAGAAGCACAAGCTTCGGTGCCGGTAAAGGCAGGGTAGTTTGGTTTACCCTGCCTCACCAACGAGATTAAGAAGCGTTTGCTCGGAAGTCGCATTGCTGGCCCTGTGGTCGTGAGCAAGCATAGAAAGCACGATAAGGCTTTCCTGATGCTTTGGATACGCCAGCAGGAACTTGCTTTGCTGCTTCTCCGTGCTTACATACTGGGCCGTTAGTAGGGGCAGCGTTCGCTGGCTGACCCCATGCATCTTGTGGTGGCGTGATTACGGTTGCATTGAATGACTGTGCAATCGCTTGTGTTGTCATTGGTTGGGAGCCTGTGAAGGCGTTAGCCATGGCTTGTAGTAGTGACTCGGCACCACTTGGATCTAAAGCTTCTGCTAATTTCTGCGAGAAGCCAGAGTATGTTGCATCTGCAATGACAAAGATTGTTCCATCGTTTGTCTTTGTTGATACTTGAAAGCCTTGTTCGGCCATCTTATTTCTCCTTCATGTGTTTGATGTTGAGTCGGACTGATTCTTTGCCGACAGGTTTTTTTGGTACGAAGCCTAAAAGTTTCTCTACTTCCTTCTCATCAATAGATGCACGACCTGCAACGGTTGTCCAACTAATGTCGACACCGCTTTGTGTTCTACCAAAGATGCCTTCGAGTGAAGCTCGAAGACTCTCACGCTTCGTTTCCAGATCATCGATCTGGTTTCCTATTTGTAAGAACAGCAAGGCATTGCTGTCTACCTCAGTATCTTCGATCTCGACTTCCGAGGTTTTGTTCAGTTCTTTTTTTAAGCCAGTACAACCCAATTCCCCCGAAGAATCGTAGAACTTACAATAGAACTGACAGTAGCTGGCATCCTTTTCAGGAGGAGGTGCATCGTTCGTTTCCTTAATACTCTCGAGCCATTCCAATGCTTCTTCTGCAATGGATGGATCGTAGTCTTCAGTATGAACCTTTACATCTCGTTCATCACCATCCCGGGCTATGGCACACAAGTTAACGGTCTTAACTTTGTAACCGTTCTTCTCTAACAAGTAGCCATATGTATGAACTTGCCAACGCTGGTTCTTAGATGGGAAGTAACTAAGGTTTTTAATCTTAGTTGTTTTCCAATCAACGACTGCACCAGTTTCAGGAATGAATAAATCTATATGGGCTTTCATTCCATTGTATTCGACTTCGGTTTCAACTAGATACTTCTTGCCTTCGGGATCTAATGCTTCGATTGATTTCTCAATCTCTGCATGGATGGCAGTTCCCATAATGGCTGCTAGTTTGAGTTCGTTGTCGTTTGTTTCGGCTTGTCCATTTAACCGAAACCAAACCTTGCGTGAACAACCACCAAGTTCTGATGGCCCTATTTGCACCTGAGTGCTACGAGATTTACTTGCATCCTTAGCTCGTAGAACTTGGATAAGCAAATCTTTGATCTCACTCATCTGCTTTACCTTTCATTAGATCTTCTTGCACCTTGTTGTAAGTAGTCCAGAATAGTGCATAGTAAGAAATGTCAAAAGGAAAAGTCTTCATATGCGTGACCAATGCACCGGTGTGTGCATAGGCTTGGATCCCTGCTTCTTTCAGTAGATTGAAGAAGATAATATCTTCGCCAATAAACTTATCTTCCGTAAGATCATTCTCATGGAAGAAACTTTTACCCGGAAACTTATCCCTTAGCTTTGGAATAATTGACTTGTGCATCAATACACATCCAAATCCAGCAGAGTCAATCGGTATGATTTGATTCTCTGGTAATGGGTGTATGTATTGAATCTCGTATTTACTGCTACCATCTTTGAAAATGGTAGGCATTGGAACTGGTAGGTTACCAACGCTGTCTTTCCAAACAAAGTATACACCTGATACGACAGGTCTTGTAACCTTATCTGCTGTCTCCCATAGAAGCTTGAGGACTTCTTTGGTTAGAACAATATCTGAGTCAACCCACAATAACCAATCAGTTTTAATTTGGTCTGCCCATATATCAAACAACTGCATACGCTGACGAGAGATCTGATTACCCTTGACTCTCGTTGCATTGTTGATAGGAACACCAACTGTGTGTGCCATAAGCATTGTGTATACAAGTCCTTCGGTGAACTTGCCATCAGTCATACCATTGTCACACCATGCGATTGATAAGGTTTCTTTACTGCTGTGTGCCATGAGGACTTCTTTCATCTTGCATAATTTTGATTGCAAACTCTAAGCCATCTACTAATCCCTGATTGTATTCGCTTGTCGGTTGCGGTTCAATAGCTTTTATCTTCTTTGTAAACTGATCTATATAAAAATCTTTAAGTAACATTCTGTAGCCCCTTAATGTATTTCTCTGCCAGTTCAGAGATCTTCGCTTCTCCATCGAGTGGTTTCCAAATAATCATTACTCCGGGCATAACTAAATTCTTTTCTCCGGGCAATGGCACTAACTTAACTATCGTGTCTGCAATGAAATCATTTTCATGCACCCAATCTACAAGATCAAGTTTTGCTAATGAGTATTTACTTGACTCATATGCATGATCCCACCATACAGATACTGCTCCGTCTTGACCATAGGCAAATGCCATTACCCAAGGGTGAGGGCGGAATGAACGGTCAGAGAACTCAGACATCTGTGCATAGATAGTGTCAACCTCTATAAGCTTTTCGTTCATGGCATAAGTGTGACACACAGGACTGACAAGCATTCATACATTTTGCCAAGGTCGGAGTGTCGTGCTATTGTCCGGCTACCTCGCAAGAGGTGGGGCAGAAACTTCAAGGCGACACTATACGGTGTAGCACCTAACCACCATAATTTTTTATGGGGGGTGGGGGGGCATTTCTTCTTGCTCTCCTGCCGGTGTAGTTTTATGGCATAAAAAAAAGAGGGGCCCCCGAAGGGGCCCCATCTCTGTTATTAAATTGTTATTAAGTTATTATTCAGCATCCTCTGGATCCGTGAATAGTGCTGCCTCTGTCTTCTGGTTCTCAATCTTCTGAGCTTGGAATGACAGACCAGTTGCTGCCGCAATGAAAGCCAAGATTGCTTCCTGCGGAATATTTGCATAAGTTGCAATTACTGCGACCAATGCTTGAATAAGACCAGCCCATACGACTGGAGACTTTTGGAACTTCATAGTTTTCTCCTTAAGATTTGAAGACTGGCTTACCAAAACCAACAACAGTCACGGGTAGTGACTTGCGTAGCTTTGAACCATTCTTCTTTTTGAAGGCACGAACTTTGAGGCAGACTTGTCCACCATTGCGTTGGTCACCTCTTTTATCAGGGGCAGTATTGCCCTCGACACAGGTAACAGTACCATCGCCATTGTCCTTGACCACGATACCGACATGAGAAATTCGATCTACCCCATCGTTGGGGAAGTCCATGAAACAGATGTCTCCGGGTAGAGGGGTGGCTTCATCGCTTGCCTTCTCCCATTGATCCTTCTTCATGAAGGCTGTAGCTCCAGCGACTGTGGATACACAACTAGGGATCTTTAGGGTTACCTCATTGGCACACCACATGATGAATGAGCCACACCATGGCAAGAAGTTAGCCTTAGTGAAGGCTCCATACTTGGTCTCGTTCTCTTTCGGCCCCTCGATTACATCGAGTTGGCTTTGAGCTGCTGCAATAAAGTCTGCTCTTTGACCCATTATAGGCCAGCTTTCTTGTCAACCTTAGCAAATGCCTGATTGATTTCATCTGCTGATAGGTTTCCATCTGCTAGATAGAATCGAGCAAGAGCTTCAAGCACATTAGCTGCACCCAAAGCACCAGCAAGAACACCTGCTTGCCATACTTCAATTCCTACGAGGGAACCGGCACCAATTACTCCAAGAGATTCTGCTGCAATAACAGCAAAGATCCTTGTTAATACGCTTTTAAGTGTGTTCATTATTTGTTATCCTTTGGGTTACGAATTGGGTATGTAATAGCCCATGCGAGGAGTGTTCCCCAAATGGCTAGACCTACGATTTGTTTTGCTGAACCATCAAGAACTACCCATGCAATACCCATACCAAGTAGTGTCCATAGCTGATCCAACATATCTCTAAAGAAGTTTTTCAATGTTGCCTTCTCCTTACGCCTTTACTATTTCCACCGGATGCGGCACCGCCACCGGTAGATCCACCGCCAGAGGGGGTTCTGGTTGTGGATGTAGATGCAGCAGCCATACCTGCTGCTGTTACAGCAGCTTGTCCAGCAATGACAGATGCAACAATAATTTTTTCTGACTCTTCTCTTTCTTCTTCACTCATGTCAGCACCTATGCTTGCAATAGCAAGCAGGGCTTGACCGGGATCATCAAAGATGGCAGAGATAAGTTCTGTTGGGCTTTCTAATAACACAAGTGCAGCAGCCACTTCAGCAGTAATAACTACTTCGTTTCCACTCTCATCTTGACGAACTTCAACTGGTGTTTCAGGTGGCAAGTCTTCATAAGTCAGACCTGCTTCTTGGATTGCCTCTGCTGTTACTGCTTCACCAGAAGCAGCAGCTTCTTCAATTAAATTCTCTGCAACAGCCTGTCGTTCTTCCGGTGTTGATTCCTCTGTTGCTACCATTGGTGGATCAGGTTCAATAACAGGAGGTTCGGGTTGAGGAAGTGGTTCAAGATCTGGAGCAGGTTCAGGCTCTGGCTCTGGTTGAGGTTCAACAGATAATGGAGGTTCAGGTTCCGGTTCAGGAGCTGGTGGATCAGGAACTACCTCTGGCTCTGGAACAGGCTCTGGTTCAGGGGCAAGATCCGGAATTGTTACGGGTTCTAGGGCTGGTGGTTCAGGCTCTGGAGCAGGTGGTTCGGGTAACGGCTCAGGAGATGGAACAGGTTCGGGCTGAGGTACTAGAACTGGCTCTGGAAGTGGGATTGGCTGAAGAACAGGCACCGGCTTTGGCGTTGGTACCGGATCTGGTACAACTGGAGGAACGGGTTGAGGTTCTGGAACCGGGATGGGAGTAGGAGATGGATCAGGAGATGGCGTTAATACTGGCTCTAATGTTTGGATTTGTGTCGGGGTTGGTTGTGGGCTGGGTTCAGGGGTCGGCTCCACAGAAGGGGAAACCACAGGGCTTGGAGTCGGAGTTGGTTCTACTGAAGGCTCAGAAGATGGTGTCGGAGTCGGAGTCGGTGAAGGCTCGGATGAGGGAGAAGGACTTGAAGATGATGTTGGTTCGGGAGTCGGGGAAGGTGAAGGAGTTGCGGTCTCAGTTGGAGTCGGTGTTGGACTCGGAGTTGGTGAAGGAGTAGGTGCTATCCCATTGTAATATCTACCTACACCTGTGTAGTTATCACTTAGGTAAGTAGTCCATTGACCAATAAAGCCACCTTCGCAAAATAATCTTGCGATGTCACCTTTACCATTGAAGTAAGTGTTGTCAGCATCCCAACCTGTGTTTGCTGTATGAGTTTCACCAGCAGTATTGGCACAAGTAATTGCTACATTTCTAACCATCAACTCCGGTGGAGTTGCATAAGATGCAGGTATAAACCAGAGTGATGTTCCGAATAATAAAAAGAATACAGCTAAGAGATTTCTAACTCTTTCCTTATCCATATTTGTGAACCTGTTCCTAATAAAGTTAGATGTTCTTTCATTAAAATAATAAATAGATCAATCGCTGGCTGTGGTCTTTGATTGATTGGAAACTCTGGTTCCCATAGATAGTCATCGAATGCCATAATTCCACCGGGCTTAAGAGATTTCCAAGCTAGGCTGGCATCAAGAAATACTGCTTGTGCTGTGTGATCTCCATCGATGTATATAAAATCGTAGATCTCTTTATCATCGGTGGTTGCAAGGAACTTGTGGCTTTCCATTTTGCATTTAATTACATTAGAAAATTCTTTTAACTTCTCATCGTAGACTTTCTCAACATCAGAGAAGTCCATCTCATGGTGGATCTGTTCATCAGATCCCTGCCAAGTATCAACATCAGTAAGGATGGAACTCTTGTCAGTAAGTATGTTCTGCATCAGCCATAGGCTGGCATCACCGGTATAGACACCTATCTGTAGGAAATGAAGGTTTGGTTTACCCTTAAACTCTTTTAGATATTCACCAAAGTAATCTTTGGCATAGATACTAAACCAGTTAGGATACTTATTTTCGTTTGGCTGTAACGATGTCATATATCAAGTCTACCTTAATTTGTAGGGCATTGACCTGATCCTTGATACTCGACCCTCCATTGGTTTTAAGTTCTTGTAAGTAGTGGATAACCATCCAACGAATGCCAGCAGCAAAACCGCCAATGATTGCAAGGATAGATACTGAAAATGCTGCCCAGTCCATAGCTGACATTAGACTACCGTTCTCATAGTAATGGTAATGATCCCACCAAAGTTATCATATGTTCCAGATGGAGGAGTCATTCTAGTAAAGGCAATCTCTTCAATAACAGCATCAAAGTTTTCACCGGATGTAAAGTCTTGAACGAGAACTGTTGCACCTTCTGATTCAACAGTCTCTAAAGCTGACAGGCGGAACTTGGCACCACCTAAAGTTCCGTAACGAGTGTTACGGCGATCTGATTCAAAGTCATAACACATCAATGGAAGTTGAATAAGGCGTGATCTGGTAGGGCTAGGGATAGCCTTGATGGCATAACCCTTCATGATTGCACCAGTAGTTGCACTATCTGCATTGCGATACAAGGTAAAGGCTAACTGCCCATTGACTTGAGTTGATGCATAGGCAGCAGATAGATCGAAGTCTGTATTGTATGCATTGCCAGTAGTCAGAGTTGTGATCTGGGTACGACCTTCATTGGCATCTGCATAAATTTCAATGTTTCCAGCAAGGGTTCCGGTCTCAACACGGACACGCTTCCATGCTTTCTTTTCCAAAGTTCCCCAGTTAACGATTGCTGTCTGAAGGGTTCCTTCTGATACAAGGTTGGTTGCGTGTTGCAACCATGTTCCACTTGAATGAACAGAGAAGAATAGTTGTGCTGATGTAGGAAAGAATCCCAATGCATCTACTGATCCGGTAGTTCCAGTAGCAACAATGTCTGTTGCATATGGGTAGGTTCCATCATCGAGCAGTTGTCCAAGGTAGATACGATAGATACCAGAGGCACCACCGATACCAGCCTTAACACCTGCATAGATGTAAGAGTCTCTAGCTGCAAAGCCAAGGATTGGATTAGTTGTATTGAAAATCAATGGGCCATATACGATAGTTGCATCATCTGCGATAGCCGCAATACGGACACCACGAGAGGTTCCGATAGCAAGATAAGTTCCAAGGTATCCAAAGAGTGATCGAACTGTCTCTCCTCGAGGGATGTCTGCTACTGATACGGCAGCACCCAAGGCACCAGTTGAGTCTGGGGCAATCTTAAAGATTGCAGACTTATCTCCAGCATAGCCAGCCACATAGATTGCACCACGACCTTCAGCTATGTCAGACCAGATCCAACCTACTGGAACAGTAGTTGTGTTGGCTACTGATGTAATAGTAGAAAGGTTTGTATGTGATCCAGCATGGCCACCAGCAAAAGGAAGTTCATATACTGCTGCTACCGGTGTAGTGCCAGTTACATAACTAACACCAGCCATGATGCGGTTCTTTACATACTGTAAGACAACGCTTGTAGCGTTAGCAGTATTCATATGATAGTGAGCATGAAGAGTTGGGCTTGCTGCCGTTAGATCGTAATCATAAATATATGTAGCGGTGGCAAGATAGAGTGTAGTTCCATCTGTTTCTGCCGCTAAGATCTCAGTAGATAAAGCAGATCCAAGAATGAGTGATGTGGATGTGCCATCTGCTGTAACTCTAGCAACACGAATATTGGTTCCGGCTGCTGCTGCACAGTCAATGTGCAATACATAATCAACACCACTAATAGTGGCAGGTAAAGAGATTACTCTTCCAGATGAACTGGTTCCTGCTGGATAAACTTTTGTTGTATCTTTAAGTAAAGAGATTTGGCCCGGAGTCCATGGGTCAATGCCTTGTCCTAAGTAATAGCGGAAGCGTAGTTGTTCTGCGTTACCTTCTAATGCTTCCTGATACTGGACACCTTCACCAAGGTGAAAGGATGTCTGAGATCGAACCCATAGACCTGAGTCAAGGGTTTGCTCACCCGGTTCACGAGCTTGGTCAACACGCTCATACTTCCATCGGGCAGTAGATCTACGATAAGGAGTTGTGTCATTCACATTCAAAAGGAATGGCAAGCCACCAATAGCAACATCAAAGGCATAGGTGTTTGGATCGTAGTATTGAGAGCTTCGACCTGTGAGGTCGACAATGACTGTCTCCGTAATATCCGGGGATTTAGACTGCTTTAATACCACGCTGTCTCCTTATGAGGAATTATGAAAGTTCTTACTTATGACATTGGGCGAGGACACTTTCTAAACTGCCCCTGTTTCAAACTTAAGCAGTTAGATTAGTAAGTTCAATCCATTGTTGGTTTGGTTCAAACCAGCCATAAAACCTTGAATTTTCAGGGTCAAATGTTGGATAAGCAACAGGTGGTTCCCATTGGCAAGTTGTTTCATTAAGAGTCCAAGAGTTCCAAGGTTGTGGTGGAATAAAAGCATCAAGACTTGCATCATAGGTAAACCCAACACCTGCATAGTTTTTACGGGTAGTTGCATTGTAGGAAGTTTGTTTCCATAATGTGTGTCCGTGTAGTGATGTTAGAAAGTCAATACCTGCTTGTTCTGACTCATTACCGTCAATAGTAATAACATCATTGTTTACAACATGTACTGCAAGTACATTGTTGTTCTCATCTAGTTTTGCAAAGTGTGCCATTTGTTTTCTCCTTATAGTGTAATTGAACCATCACCCGTGAACTTGTAATAGGTATATCCGCCTGTTTCATAACGGGTAGGAGAACCTGTTGTAGCAGAAGCAGTAACAGAACCATAATAACGAAGAATTACAATTCCTGAGCCACCTGCTCTGCCATAAAAATATGTACTAGCGCCTGAACCGCCACCGCCACCGCCACCTGTGTTTGCAGTTGCATTAGTTCCATTTGTTTGTGAACCAGGATAATAATTAGAACCTGTACCACCACCACCTGTACCACCAGAACCGCCAGGACCATAAGCAGAACCACCACCACCGCCAGCGTAATATCCGCTATCTCCTGATGAGGTTGCACTAGCCCAAGTTGAATAAGTATTAAGACCAATTCCACCTGCTCTACTTCCAGCAGTTGAATCAGGACTAGAACCAGGACCACCTGATGAACCACCTACTGCACCAGCACCACCACCGCCTGATGCTGAAACATAACCACTTGCACTTGAAAGTCCACCATTATTACCTTGTGAACCGTTGGCTAATCCTCTTAGGGTTGAAGTATTGTTAGCATCTCTACGAGAGCCACCGCCAGAGCCACCATTTATTTGTGTATCAACTGTATTACTGTAGGCAGGAGAAGTTGAAGCACCACCACCACCGCCGCCTTCTGCGGTTAATGTGGTAAATCCACTTCCTGAAATTACAGAGTTACTTCCTTTGTTTCCTAATGTGCCTTCAACAGTATTTAATGCACCACCACCACCCACAGTAATGGTATAAGCAGTTCCAATTTTTAATGCATTTGATGCTGTATACAATAATCCACCAGCACCGCCACCACCACCACCTGCAGCGCCTCCGCCTCCGCCACCAGCAACCATTAGAGAGTCAATAGAAATAGTTGTTGTAGTTGTTTGATCCCAAAACTTAGATGACTTAGTACCTGATTTAATTGTTGATGTAGAAAATTTACGAATAGCCATTAGTAAGTAATACTCCCATCACCTGTGAATTTGTAAATAGTGTAAGAACCTGATGTGGTTACAGTAGGTGAACCAGTAGTTGATGTTGCTGCTTGTAATGCACGAACAATAACTATTCCTGACCCACCATTAGCACCATTAAAAGCAACGGTTTGACCTGAACCAGCAGAGCCACCATTACCTGTATTGGCACTTGCATTACTAGGAGTTCCACTATCGTTTGAGTGACCACCTACGCCACCAACCGAATAAGTGACAGATGTGCCAGTAATAGAATTGGCACGACCTGCACCACCAGCTCCACCGCCAGCAGTATTGTCTGCACCAGAACCATTACCACCTACGCCACCTGCTCCACCGCCACCTGAACCTGACGAGGCAGTAGCCCTACCACCAGCAAAACCAAAACCAGTTCCACCACCTGATGTACTTTGTGTAGCAGTTCCGGGGGCACCGTTTGAACCTTGTCCAAAACCACCACCACCAGAGCCTCCGTTAGTTCCAGAGAAACCACCACCAAGAGCAGTTATATCTGAAAATACAGAGTTGGTGCCATTTGAACCAACATTGGATGTCGAAGCATTACCAGAACTACCACCACCTACTGTTACTGTGTATGCAGTTCCTAGATTTAATGTTTTACTAGAGTGTTCAACTAAGCCACCTGCTCCACCGCCACCTGAACGGTTACCCCCAGCACCACCGCCACCAGCAACAACAAGAACCTCAGCAGAAACAGTTATTGTACTTGTTTGATCCCAGAATGTTGTTAGTTTAGGAAAACCATTAAGAATGGTTTGTTTACTAAAGCGTGATATTGACATTGGTGGTAATCCTAACGATTAGATTAAGCGGATAATTCAGAACCAAATGCTGTAAATGTAAGATCAGCAGCAGATGCGTATGTAACGATTACATTGCTAGCAGCGAGTGTAATTCCAAGAGTTAATGCTGTTGAATCGTTTGCAGCGATTGCAACATCATATGCAAGATAATGTTCGTTAGCCAATGTAGTTCCTGTTGCTGGCTTAACAGCAATGCGATATGTCTTTGCTGCTGCTGAACGATTAGCAACAACAATAGTTGAAACTACTGCTGATGATGATGCAGGTGTCGCATATAGTTCTTCCGCAGTTGTTGCGGCAGCAGCTTTGCGACCAAGTACTTTATATGCCATGTTTATGCTCCCATGAGTAGAAATGGATCGAGTCCACTTGTGTCCGTTGATTTAGCTAAAGGATACCCTCCAGCAGTTGAACCATCGTGAACCACGATAGTATCTTTGTCGGTGTCGACTGTTATTTCACCGAGCAAACCTGTAAATGTAGAGTGCTGTGCAGTTGTACCTCTACGAAGTTGAATTGCAAATGAACTAGGCATTTTTATGCTCCCATCATCATGAAGATGTCTGTCAATGGATCTGTGACAATGGTTGCCCAAGAAGCCGCTGTTCCATTAGTTGTTAGATATTTTCCAGAGTTACCGGTCTGTGAAGGCAAAGCATCAACAGTTGCCCAAGAGGTAATCGTTCCATTATTGGTTAGATACTTTCCAGAGTTACCAGTAAGACTTGGAATATAACTTGCAGCAGTAGTGGCACTATTAGCCGCCGAGGTGGCTGAAGTGGCCGCAGAAGATGCGGATGTTGATGCAGATGTTGCTGATGTTGCAGCAGCAGTCTGAGATGTAAGTGCAGACGATGCACTTGTAGAGGCACTTGATGCAGAAGTGGCAGCAGCAGTAGCCGATGTAGCTGCTGAGGTTGCCGAAGTTGCTGCACTTGTTGCCGAAGTTGCTGCCGAAGTAGCACTTGTGGTGGCAGAAGTTTGTGATGTAAGAGCAGAACTTGCTGAAGTCGAAGCACTAGAAGCACTTGTGGTTGCTGCTGTTGCACTTGTGGCAGCAGAGCTTGCCGATGTTGCAGCAGAAGTTGCACTTGTAGTTGCTGATGTAGCAGAAGTTAATGCACTTGAAGCACTAGTGCTTGCACTAGATGCTGAGGTTGCAGCCGAAGTAGCAGAAGTAGATGCTGAGGTTGCACTAGTTGCTGCTGCTGTAGCGGATGTGGCTGCTGCTGCTGCTACTGTAGCAATGTTAATATAAGTAGTTGATGTTGTATCGGCATCTGCAATAGATCCCATATCACGAACAAGACCTGAACCAGTCAATCCAATTACTGATGAGTAACTAGATGCAGCAGATGTAGCTGATGTAGCCGCAGATGTTGCACTTGCTGCTGCTGAAGTCGCAGATGTTGCAGCAGAAGTAGCAGAGGTAGTTGCACTTGTTGCTGAAGTGGCTGCTGCTGAAGCAGAGTTTGCTGCTGAGGTAGCAGAAGTTGCTGCTGCTGTAGTAGATCCAAAAAGTGTATCTATATAAGATTTATTAGTAGCATCTGTAGATGCTGTAGGTGTAGCAAGATCTGTAACCTTGTTATTACCCATTGACAAATTACCAGTCATTGAGTCGCCAGCCTTAGCAACCTTAGCTGCAATGTTGGTGGCTACAGTCGTAGAGAAGTTAACATCATTGCCAAGGGCATCTGCTAACTCATCTAGAGTATTCAATAGATCTGGGGCCCCAGTAGTTAGAACAGCAATCTGGGTATTTACATAACCTTTAGTAGCTGCATCAGTATCAGCCGATGGAGTTCCAAGACCTGTGATCTTGTATGTTCCAGCAGCAAGATCAGAACCCAAGGTTCCGCTTGTGATTGTCTTTAATGTAAGAGTTGAAGCAACTCCATCAAGGGTTACTGTGCCAGTTGCATTGGGAATAGTAATTGTACGGTTTGCTGTTGGATCAGTAACATTTAATGTTGTATTAAATCCATCAGTAGTTGTGCCTTCAAAGTCAATACCACCAGATGCAATTACTGCACCGGATAAAATCTTAGCTGAAAGAGTCTGTGCATCTGTAGTACCAACCACATTGCCAGTTACACCGTGAACACCTGCTGTTGTTGGAACAGCAACAGATCCAATGTGAGCAGAAAACTCATTGAAGTCCTGACCAGAAACCACATGGCGAACCGTAGCTCCTGCGGAGTGAGCCACATTTGTTGTGGAATCTGAACCACGAGTTACAGTAAGTGTTGTTCCACCACCGGATGCAGTAACGGTAATAAGTTCTTCTTTGTTGGTATCTGGATCGATAACCAAGGTGTAAGGATAATTGCTTGGAAAACCTGTTACTAGGTCAAGCGTGATTGACAAAACTGTGCTATCGATACCGCTTGATAGCGATGCTTGTTTTGCTGTTGAGGCGTAGTATCTTTTCTGGGCCATTGGTTACCTCGTATAGTGGAGTCGGGGTGGATAAAGATCTCGAAGCTGGGCAGCTTCTTGCTGTAGTCGTTGCTGGTATAGACCAAGATAGAATCGTGCAACAGATGCACCGCTACCGATTGGTTTGGATTGATCCATCATGTCTGCTTCTACTGTCTGGTTTGGAACTCTTGCAGCATCTGAACCAACAATAAGTCGAGCAATAGCTCCATAAGTAATTACATCGATAGTAGATGCTGGAAGACCAGTTACTGTTTCATAGACATCAGCCTCGGCTGATAGAACAGTTGGAGCCTGTGCATAAATAACTTGAACAGTTCTCCCCGGATCAATCATGTCAAAGATATTGATGGTCTTGCCATTAGCAAATACTGTAGTGTTTGCAGTCTTGTCTGTGTCATACCTACGGACATTGAGCCATTCCTTGGTTGAGCCAATAGTCTGCCACTTAACATTAAGAACATAGTCGGCAGTAGCCGGAAGTGAGTAGGCAGTAACGGCTGAGTTAAAACTAAAAGTGTGTGTGCCTACTCCAAAGAGTTCTGGATAGACAGCCTGAATTGTGTCGTTAATAGCCTGTTTGACCATGAAGCGTGGGTATTGAGGTGCAATTACCACCTTAGTTTCATTGGCCGCCGTAGAGGCTGTGGTGCCTCTAAAAGCCCTACCCCAAGGGGCAAGGTAGACCTGCTTGGTTAGGTTATCTGTACGATCTACATACATCAGTTCAGAGCCAACCTCGATGATGCCACGACCCATCTGGGCAGTCTCATTGACTACGAAGTCTGTGGCTGTGGTGGTAGCAATACCACCGGATTGGTTGATCCATGTGGCAGTTTCCTGCTGGGCCCCATAACTCTGGATCTGCCCAAGGACTCGTTCTATAATTCCGCTAAATGTTGTTGTCATGAAGTCCTTGCTCTCAAAGCTGCTGCCGCAGCTTTATCAGTAGTTCCGCCAAGTTGGTTGCATACCCCACGAAGGTCTTTGTAATCAGGTCGAGTATTGCCAGCTTTAACATTTAAGGCACCAACAACGCTAAGTCCTGTAGTTCCAGCCCAAGTGTTTGCAGCCTTAGCTGCACCAACATATGACTGAATAGCAGGATAGGTGCCACCATTAGCAAGACGATTAAGTTCTGCATGGAGTGTACTTCCGTTGGTACCGAGTGCCATTACTTAGCCTTTCTCTTTGCTGCTGCGTTATCTACAAGGTTTGGATATGGTCTTCCAGCCTTCTTAGCAGCAGCCTTAGCCTTTGCTTTCTGTGATGGAGTCAATGGAGTAGATTTCTTATTAGGATTTTTCTTATCCCAGAATGCTGTTTTCTTTTTCACCACTTCACCTTATCTGCCCAATAGGCTGCTGACATTTTTCCTTTAGCAATGTTCTTAGCATGACGAGCCTTGAATGATGCTTGTCTTGCTGTTGGCTTCTTATCGCCAGTTACTCCCTGTTGACCAAATCGAATTGTCTTAACCTTGTCGCCAACTTTGGCAACAACTACATGAGACTTGGTTGGATGAGAAGGAGTTTTCTTTGGCTTATTGAAACCAGATACACCAGCCGATTTTAATCGAGAGTCTTTTTTCTCAGCCATTATTTCTTCTTCTTTTTGGCCATTCCTGCTTCAGACATCGCAATAGCAACTGCTTGTTTGCGAGACTTAACAACAGGGCCTTTTTTAGATCCTGAGTGAAGAGTTCCTGATTTGAACTCTTTCATAACTTTCTTTATTTTGGCTGGCTTTTTCATTACTTCTTCTTGCCCATTTTCTTAGGAGCAGACATTTTCGCAGAGCCATATTCCTTCTTACGCATTGCTGGGCCCTCTGACTTTTCGTGCTTCTTCTTCATTGCTGCTGACTTGTACTTCTCGCCTTTAACTGACATTTGCTTCTCCCTTTGTGTGATGACCTTGACTTTCCCACCTGTGTTTATATCAAACGAGATGGAAATCTCTATTGCTTTACGAGCCTCATTAGCTGCTGTTCTTGTATTCGTTGGGGATAGTGTGGTTCTGGCTAATGCACCAAGTGCATATGAACTTCCAGATCCAACTCCGTATATTCCACGGTCATCTCTTACCCAAGAAAAATCATTATCAATTTGATAGATCTTGCCTCGAAGGCATATCAACGCATCAAAACCTGCACCATCTTTAAGATCATTATCAGCAGTCTTTGGCGATGGGTCATATCCATAATCTGCATATGCTTGCCTAAGTGATGGCAAGAAATCTGTCATCATAAATTTATCTAGATTCACACCTCTTGGAATTTTAGGAGCATTCCAACTGTGTAGGGCTATATCCCCGGCGATTGCATCGCCAGCAAAGGCAATTACATACTCGCCTTTTTCTACTACTTTATCCATACCGGAAGCTATAAACTTCTGATCTGCACCAACTATCAAAGAATCTGCTGCGATCAATCCCCAGCCTTTGCCTTGGATTCCGACAATAGTTGTCATGCTCAGTCCTTAAATGAGTTAGTGGTTGAGTCGAATGCCTTACCGGCTATGTTACTTACTTCGACTGCTCCACGAATATCCTTCATGTTTGTTGTCGCTGGTTCAATACCTTGATTGATTGCAGACTGGTATGCATTTAACTCTGCATCCCATTTCTTTTGAGACATCATCTTGGAACTATTAGCATCACCTGAATTAACTTGTAAACCTGATTGTCTTAGGCACTCTCCCCAATCTATGTGATCTTGGGTAGGGCATCCAGTTCTACATCCCATTAAACTATCTCCACTAAAAATCCGTTATGGGCTATATTTGAATCAGAGTCAGCCTGTGCTTGAGTTCTGATCGGAAAGCCTTGTGCTACTAGAATAACCTTTGTAGCTTCGTTTACTATGTGACCTCGCCCACCAAGAAATACATAATCATAATCTCTTAGTTCATCTTCTGTGACTGCTCGAGCCAAAGACATAACACCATCATTGATAAGCACGGCTACCCCTCGCTGGGATACAACTCTACGCCACCACTTGTCAGCTAATGGATAACCTTCCATTACCTGCGGTGGGTAAAAAGTATATGTTGCCATGATTCTCCTTGTTAATAGAGAGGGAGGCAGGTTGCCCTGCCCCCCTCAACTAATGCTCTACTAGAGAGCAGATCCGCCTGATTCCAAACGGCAAACTGCTTCATCTCGGAAGATGCCCCAGCCACCGAAGTACTTCCAGCCAAGTGCTGACTTACGGCGAAGGATGTCGATCTGAGGTGCTACGACTGTTTGCACATCGTAAACATTAGCCTCAAGAAGAGCTTCCTTGCCAACTGCAACTGCTGAGTAAACAGTAGCTGAAGATGCACCTGAAGTGGTTGATGGAACACGAGAAGTCTGAACAACTTGGAAGCCTTCAAGAACACCAATGGTGCCTGTCAATAGGTTTCCTACATTGTCAGTTGTGTACTTGTGGATGTCTACAAATCCGCCAGCACCAGTCTCGGCACGAAGGTCGAAAGCTTGGCGTGGGTGGATGAACAATGTGTAAAGGTCACCAACACGAGGTTGAGCGTTTGACTCAAGAAGTGTTGTCTGTGCCTTACGAAGCATTGTTGTTGATAGAACATCTGTAGCTGTAAGAGTAGCTGTAGAGGTACGACTTCCGCCGTACTTAACTACTGTTCCAGCAGTTAGTGCTGTTGCAACTAACTTATCCAATGTATCTGCTGCGTTGAAAGCAAGTGCATCACCAATCATGGTGTCGATAGAAGAGAATGAAGCCATGTTGACCTTCTCTGTCTGCTCAACAGCATTACCGTATTCAGTAACAGTAACTGTTACTTGTGATGGGTTTGCTAGTGCAAGAGGTGTTACATCAGATGTTTCTGTTAATGCTGTGGTTGCTGCTGTTAGGTTTGCATAAACTGCAAACTTAAGAGTAGTTCCCGGGTTGGTGAGGGCTACTGGTCGTAGGTCAGCGACTGAACGCATGACAGGAAGTGAGCGGAGTGCAGCTCTTACATATGTGTCATATGCATTGACTACTAAGTTGCCTACACCAGAGATTTGAGTGGTTGCCATTTAAGGTAACCGCCTTTCTTGGTTAGTACCCAGCCTTACCAAGATCTGCAAATAATTGCTTTAATGCATCAGGCCCCTTTGCGGAAGCCTCATCCATTTGGGCTTGAATCATCTGTTCACGATCAGCACTAATGCCGCCGTCTACAGTTGCTTGAGCCTTCTTGTAATCATTAACAAAACCTTCTGGTATTGCTGAGTTTGTTTGGTTGGTTTGTGACACACCGAATACATCTCCGTATTCTGTGAGCCATGACGACAACGAATCCTCCGTGAGGTCGATGTCCTGTGGAATGAAAGCCGAAATCTTCGGATTCACTCCTCGAGCTGTAAGGACTTCTGAGATAGTTCTCTCTCGTTTTTCTTTACGCAGGTTAGCAAGTTCTTCTTGAATTTCTTTCATTTGCTTATCTTTTGCCTTATTGGCTTTGCGTAGTTGTCCGAGAACATCATTCGAGTCAAGCTCGAATTCATCCTCTTCCAGTTCGTAATTGGACATTTGTCCTACTCCCTTTTCATGTTAGTCGCTGGCCTCAATGCAATCGGGGAAATGCATTGGCTCCAACTTCCGGGTTTATACTCATCTCAAGTTCCGGCATTTCTAGAGATGGAGTGGGTGTCCGGGTCTCGAACCCGGATGATTGCCAATCACCCTATTACTTAAACTGTTCTAGCTCTTAGTGCCTTAGATCCAATGGCACTTGTGCCACCGAATGCCGCTGCACCTGTTGCCTTGATTCGTGTTGCTTGTGCTTGTGCTTGGACATCTCCACCGAACTCAGCAGCTATTGCTTCCTTGGCTCCAAAGTTCTCACCATAGATTGCAGCGAGGTTTCCAGTTGTCTGAAGTTCTCGTTGAACCTGTGAATACTTCTGGCGTTGAGTTCCATAGCCAAGAGATCCTGCACCATAAGTCTGAGCCATATTGGCTTGCTCTGCTGTCAGACCTTCAAGAAGGGCTGCTGCTGTATTAAGATTTTTACCAGCAATCTGCTCAAGAATTGCTTGACCCTTTGTTGGATCAATCATGTATGCAGTAAGGGCTTCATCACCAATACCATAATTATCTTTAAGTTGTTTACGAATAGTAGAATCTGTTCCTGTTTGGACAAAGTCACGATATGCCTGAATAACATTTGCTACATCGACATTGGTTAAATTGTTCTTTAAGAATGATTGAAAGTCTGTAGTTTGATCGTAGAACCCTGTTGGCATATTGTATTGAGTCAATACCTTCTGGTATTCATCTTCCATTCCAACGATTGTCTTTTCATCAAGTGCCTTATAGCCCTGCTTCAAACGAGCTTCATTGACACTACCAAAGCGATCATAGTAAGACTTAGTGTTAATCAACTGAAGGTAGAAACCTTCTGAGGTTGTAGGGATTTCATCAAATACTTTACCAAAGCGATCTGTGCCTTTACCAGCAAAGATTGCTGCAATATCGTCACCAACCTCTTTGATACCCATTGCTGTGAACTTCTCACGGATAACATCAAAGGCTGATTTACGCTGGGTTGCAATAGCTTCTGCTTTAGCAGTCTCAAGTTGCTTCTGTTGTGCAGCAAGCATCTTTTGAAACTCTGCATTTTGGCCAGCAATAGCAGCTTGAATAAGTTTATTTACTTCATCTGCTGACATTCCTGATGCTGCTTCTGGGGCTGGAATTGTATCCTTGGTTCCATCATCATATTCAGTAATCTGAATACGAGCTGAACCTGTTCCTGAGTAATAAGTACGAAGTACTTTTTTACCAGTTGGAGTTCCACTAATTGATGTAGTTCCATCATCATATGTAATAGTAAATGTGCCATCTTTATTGACTACTCTAGAAACTTCTTTTTTACCAGCAGGTGTTACATCTTCACCAGCAGAGTCAACTGTTACTGGGCCATCGCCTAAATTTGTTACAGGCTTAGGTGTAAAACCAGATGCTTTATTGATGCCAGCAATGGTAGTAGTATCCACACCAGATCCAGTAGAAAATGGGTTAGTTCCACCAGTAATTCCACCAGCATAAGTTTTATTAGAAGTTGGAGTAGTTGCAACTTTAGGAATATTGATAGTTTGTCCAACTGTAATTTTATTAAGGTTTGTAATTTCTGGATTTGCAGCAGCAATTGCTGCAACGCTAACACCAGCTTTGGCTGCAATTCCAGATATTGTATCGCCTTTTTTTACTTGTGCCATTATGGGATCACTCCGAATCTTGAGCCGACATCAACGAGTATGCTGTCAGCCTTAGCTCTTGCATTGGCTGTGAATTGCCAACGACTATCTTTGTATAGGTCTTGCTCGAATTGCCACAATGGGGTAACCGTTGATGATGTTTTATCTCCAACAGTTGTGGTTGAACCGATCATTGCTTTACGAACAGTTGCATCCTCTAGATCTAGTGAACCTTCTGGCACCTCAAGGATACGAGAGATTGCACCGATATAAGGGCTTGCAATAGACAATGGAGACTCACCATTGAGGATTCGATCACGAAACGCTGGGAAGAGTTTGACTGCTTCTTGACGAAGGTTCTCATCAATCTGCTCGTTAGATGTATCTCCAAGAAAAACATTCTTAGCAAGACTATCTGCTGCTGCCGCAGTAAGGGCTAAACCAAACTGACGATACTTGGTAGTAACCATAATCTTATTTGCATTGATCTGTTGCAGGACTTTAGGTTGAGATAAATATTGGTCAGTCCGGCGAAGCTTCTTCTCAAAGTCGCTGATGTTTGATGAACTGATAAGAAGTGTCTGGAATTGCTTATCATCTATCTTGAAAGCAGATGCAGCAATTTCTAGATTCTTACGATAGATCTCAATGTAATCTGAAGTAGCCTGAGCAAAAGTATTTCCTGCACGAATAGAGTTAGCAATGTCTGGCTTAACTGTATCCAACTGGAATTGAGCAATGGTCTTTAGACCAATGTCATACTTGATCTCATCCATACTCTTGACTTTGGCAAGATATTGGTCTCGATAAGTATCTTTAGTTGCCTGATCTAACTTAAGACCATTGGCTAGTTCTGCTGCACCAATAAGTGCAAAGGTTCTTTGGTTGACATCTTTAGCCCAAGTAGTTCCTGAAAGATATGCTTCAACATTGGCAGCAGACTCACCGAGTCGTGCCATACTTTCAAGCTTCTTGTAGATGTCTGGGTAATTGGCTTTGAAGTAATCAATAAGATACTTGCTACCGTATTCACCAAGCTTTGCTTGCTGTTCTTTTGTTAATGCATTTGGATCAACAACAGCAGCCCCTGCTTTAGGTTTTGGTGTAGGAACAGTTCCATCTTTTACCTTACCAGTAGTATCACCAGTTTTACCACCACCGGTTCCACCGACTTTGCCAGCATTTACGGCAGCTTGATCTGCAACATTTGCTGCTCTTGCTGCATCAGGCCCTGTTGCTGCTTTTTCAATAATTATTTTCTGGCCTTGTGTATTCCAGTTATCTTGTCCTAAAGACCAGTTACCAGTAACTACATTAAAACTTGCTGTAGCAGGAACGCCTTTAGGGCGATTGCCCTCTGCTTGTGGATCTACTTGGCCAGATTTACCTGTTGATACAAGTTTTCCTTTAGTGTCAAGTGTTAAGACACCAGTAGATATATCGTTTGCTTTTTTAATATAATCTGATTGTTCTTTGAGTAAACCATTATACTTATCTACAAGATTCTTTAAGTTATTAGGTTGTCTTACACCTGCTGAAACTAAATTTACTTCAGTTGTGATTTGTTTTTTAAGATCATCAAGTTGTGGAATAACACGAGTTGCCATTGCATTGAAGCCTTTTACTGCTTCTTTATTTCTTGTATCGATGTTTGCCTTGGCTTCATTCTTCTTTGCCAATTCAGTAGCAGCAGCATTAGCTGCACGGACTCTTTCAGCTTCAGCTAAAAGGGCATCAATATTTAATTGCTCTGCCATTATCGGACACCTGCAATCTTCGCTATAACATCGCCGTATGAATTAAGAGTTTTATTAACTACTTCTGTCTCTAACTCTGGAGTAGCCATAATTGCATTTTCAACTACTTGACCCTTGCCTACCATCGATAGACCTCCAGTTGTTGTAGTCGAGTATTGACCCGGTGATGTTTGTGTCTGTGTGGTAATTGAAGGATTAGCTTGTTCAGCAGATGTAAGAGTTTGAAGTAGTTGCTTAAACTCAGCATCACGAGGATCACGACCAAGTTTTGCACGAAGTGCATTCTGCACGATTGCTTGTGCTTCTTCTTTGGTTGAGATACTTGATACTCTCTGTGTTGTTGTCTTAGGTTCTCCACCACCAGATCCAATGGCTGCTAACTTCTCTTGCCATGTTCGGCCACCATCAGCATTAGCTTCACCTAATAGTTTCTTAAATGCTTCTGTGTCAGCCTTGCCCCAATAGGCAGTCTGAAAATCAGACTTAGCAAGTTGTCCACCTTGAATCATAAGAGCTTTGATTTGGTTCTGATCTGATAAAGCTTTAATTTGTTCTCCGAGAATCTGATAGACCTGAAGGTCTGAAACTTGATATAGGGCAGAATAAATCTTGCCAGTTACATCTGTTTTCTTACCACTCTTAGGATCTGTAAAGACAACACCCGGGCGAAATACACCAGTTCCCTGTGCAGGATATGACTTGCCACCGCCTACTGAAGGTGCAGCGTAAGGATTAGTTCCTGTTGCTGGCTCTTTGGAATCATCGATTCCATTCTTGTTTAGATCAACCATTAGTTATTTCCTGTCTCTGTTGCAAATACACGCCAGTACATTACAGAGAAATCTGGGTGTTCGGAGATTATCTGGTAAGCAGTTTGGTCTAACCATTGTGCTACATTTTCTACAGCTTTACCTGTAAGTGTTTTGTATCCTGCTTCTGCCACAGAATTCAATGCTGACTCACGAGCCTGTAAGAACTTAGCCAAGCCCTTACCTGATTCAGTTTCAGCAAACTTAGGGTTAGTTAGAGCCTGAGTTACTTCCTTGACAAGTGTCTCACGAGGAACACCTGCTGCACGGAAGTCTGGCTGTCCACCGAAGTCATCATCCATTGCTGCCTTACGAGTCATGTAGACATCATGGGCTTGCTTTGGATCTGCACCCTGTTGAACAGCAATGGATTCATCGCTTTGCAACTTAGCCTTACGAGCTGTGTATACATAACGAGCTGCTTCCATTTGCATTTCAGCAGGTGATAACTTAAATCGTTGTCCACGCTGTTCTTGCCATTTAGCAAACTCTTGTGAGTATTGTCCACCGGGGAAGAAGAGGGCAAACGCATTTGAATACGCATTAGCATCTTTGCGGTTGTTCTGATAGAAAGTCCATGCATCTCCGGTAGGTGTAATACCACCACGAGATCCAGATACCAGAGCAAAGAGTGCTGACTCACCATACTTGTCAGCCCATTTAGCTACAGCAATTTCATAACTGTCTGGGTTGTTTGCACGGATCTGTAAGAAGTCATTAAACATAAGAGCCTGAACATGAAGTTCACCCTCTTTGTCCTTAGCAAGGATCTGAGGAGCAATAGCTCCGGGAGCCACATTCTGTGTGATACCACGCCATAAGGCAAGGACTCGGTTAACTCTACCTGCATCTTCAAGAAGCTTTGCTTGTGCTTCTCCACCAAGTGGGAAGTCTCCATAGTTACCAGTTGATGCAAGGTATGTCATCAATGGTCGAAGAGTAGACACACTCTTCTCCTCAAAGGAGTTGATACCTAAACCATAAAGAACTCGTTGGGCCCAAGCAGGTGTAAATGATTCAACAATTCCAGTCTTACCTGAAGGGGCTCCGAATGGATAGATCACATCTCGAAGTTGATCTGCTGCCCAACCTTCTTGGCTTTGAATAAGTTTGCCCAATGAGAGTTGAATAGCAGGGCCTACACCCGGTAGCAATTCATTGCTGAATGCAAGGTTCAAAGATGGAATCGAAAGCGATGTTGGCATTGATGGAACTGCTTCACCGGTTGCTGTTGAAAGCATCCAGCCAAGTGCATTACCTGCTAGAGGAATAACCATACGAGGATCACCATAGGTTGGATCCTTGTAGATAAATCCTTGGCTTGGGTCATTCCAGTTCTGACCAGTCCATTCGTAAATGACACCAGTCTCTGGATGAGTCAAGAATTCAAAAGCATTAGCAGCTTTGTAAGTACGAGCCTTACCTTGTAGACGGAAGGTGTTGGCTACATCTGTGCCAATCAACTTACTCCATGTAGCAATAGTGTTACCCCATGCTGCTGCGAAAGGAGCCACTAAACGAGCTGCAACTGCATACTGCTTCTGTCGCATTGCATCGTAGTAAAGTTTTTGTATTTTATTAGCAGCAAAGTTATTTCCAACTGTATGCATATCTTCAGCAGCAAGTCCTCGATCATCGAGTGTCTTGATTGCCTCACGCATACGAACTAATGATGGGTTCTCAAACCCTGCCTTAAGTCCAAAGACTTTAATGCCACGAAGTTCGTTCTCAGCAATAACAAGAACTTTCTCAGCTTCGGCTTTAGTCATAAGGTTCATGTTCTCTGCAATACCATTCCAGTATTGCTGCTTAAACTCTGGGCCAAGTGATGCTCGTTTTTCAATAGATGCAGAGACCTGGAAGAACTTAGATGATACACGATCCCATTGACCCTTGAAAGATGCAACGGCACGGACATCATCTGTTGGAAGTTTAAGTTGACCAATAGCCTTTGAGATGTCTGTTGAATCAACATATCCTTTAAGGATATTGGCAAGCCATACATCCTTTGATTGAGTTCCTTTTGGATTAAATCCGGGAGTTCTCTTGCCATCTACTGCAACCATTGCTTTACCAGAGATAAAATCACGAAGCTCTTGACGGCCACCAGATAGGTTATCAACACCTTCTGTAACTACCTTGAAGTAGTTCTCCATAGCTTGTCGAGCAATAGTCTCATCTGCATCAAGCATCAATGCACGGTTGAGTTCATCAACCTTAGCAATCTGTGTACGAAGTAAGATTCCTTGTTCTGTCTCAAACATAAAGTCAACAATGAACTTCTCGTAATCACGAGATAGATCCATTCCTTGTGCTTGCTTCTTAACAATAAAAGCTTCTGCCTCTTTGAACCAAGGTTTGAATGTTCCACCTGCACCCTTGACTCCACCATCGAGTCCACCTGCTACAAGTCGAGCCATTGCTGATTCACGGAATTGAAGGATTGCTCCGGCCCATGCCCGATTGAATCCTCGTTCTTCTGGTGTAATAAAACGCATACCGGTAGGTAGGATCTGTGAAAGACCACGAGTACCTTGGCCCATACCAACACCGATAGATCGAGACATCATTACAGCAAACTTATCTGCATCAGCTAACGCTGCTGACTTAAATCCAACAGCATCCATCTCTTCAAGTGCTTTATCAAAGCGTGTGCCAAAGACTGTATTGTCAAAGCGAGACCATCGAGTAGCATATTTAGCAATAGCATTACCCTCTGGGTTAGCTATCATCATTGCAGCAAACTGCAATGGGTGATTAAACAAGGTTGTAGATCCACCAAGGAATGAACGAACCTGCATATCACCGATGTTTCGTAGGATGTATGAAACACGACCTACAAGAACTGTCTGCTTAAAGAATGAATCAAATAAATCAGTAGTTACTGTTCTAAGTTGCTGTGCATTCTGTGACTGAGAGAAGAGGTTTCTTGTCTTTCCTGTGAGTTGACGGATTGAGTCAATGTCAGGCCACTTGATAAAATTTGCAAGTTGAGAGTCAATAAGTGGATCCAGTTGTGTGAACTTCTGGGTCTTTCCAGCAACCTTAAATTCTCGTGTGCCGATGTCCTTACCAGCAACCTGTGCCAAGAACTTTCGGTTAGCATCTGCTTCCTTCTTAAATACTCGGGCCGCATCATTGAGCATACGGATCTGTTCTTCTGTTAGGTTAGGAGCCTTCTCCTTAACCAAAGACTTGAGTGTGTCAATGAATACATTGAATCGTTCAGTCGAGGTTGTAGCCGCCATCATTGCTTTAATAGATGTCTTCTGTAATTCAGGAGATGCCTTAAGGAATGGCAAAGTGTCATTCATTTCCTTGACCAATGTATCTACATCGTCTAGGTGAATAAGATTCTTAGTAGGTGCAAATCGTGTAAACGGTGCAGTTACTTTATTAGTTCTAAGGAATGATCTTGCTTCATTCTCTGCATTGAGCAAGAAGTTAGCAAAGCCTTCATGGTGTAACTTCAATGAGTTAGGTGCATAGAAACTTGACTGGAACTGGATTGCACGAGATTGAACTGCAAGTCCAACTCTTGTTCCACGAGATAGTTCTAATCCAACTTCACCGGCAAGCAGACCCATGACTTCTTTTTCGGAAGTGGCAGCAGCCAAACGCTTGGCTAGGTCAACTGTTACATTGCCATTCATTGCTCGCCATAGATCATCGTATTGCTCTGGCCCATAATGGACAGCAATAAACTTTGCAGCGTTCTGACCCATTGGGCCAAAGAATGCTTTAGCAGCTTGTTGGTAATCAAGGATCTGCTTACCGCCTACGGTCATAAGACCGAACTCTGATTCCATCGCTAGTTGCTTACGACCTCTAGCCTCTTCAAGAAGCATACGAGCTTCATCATCAGACTTGACTCGATCTTGAACATACTTGAGATTGTTTCTCCAAGCAGCCTCTGCCTTGTCAAGTTCCTTTTGGACACCTTTTGTAACCTTGCCCA
>Ga0114978_10000812_pt1 | contig 26103 bp, 5 predicted proteins | sample S_140212_EF_Meta_FD_87027 | JGI IMG/M metagenome (GOLD analysis project Ga0114978, IMG submission 87027) | Freshwater microbial communities from Lake Simoncouche, Canada to study carbon cycling - S_140212_EF_MetaG | ecosystem: Environmental > Aquatic > Freshwater > Lake | place: Lake...
AGAATGGTCGTCCAGGTACCATGATCGTGCGGCGGCGTGCGACGCCCGGCTGGGAAGCAAACCTTCAACAGCGAAAGCGACGGCGACCGGTAAAACACTTGCCGCGTATTGCCGCCCGTGCCCGCGACAAACCGCAGGGCTTGGTCGACAGAGTCGATATCACCGCGCAGACTTTCAAGCTCTTCGCGCACGGCTTGCATCGGGATGCTGCTGGCGCCGGCCTTGGCGAGGCGGGCAACGAGTTCGTGTACTTGCATGGTGGTCTCCTTGGCGTATTCGGCCTTTTTGTTGTGCTCTTCTTCATCCAAGCATACAGTTTATTAGGGTTGCAACCTGTATACACTAATCCAGAAAAGATAAGTTAAAACTCATTGAGATTGAATGTTGGCATTGGAAACATAACGACCCCACAATTGATATTGCTGACCCACAAAACTCTTGAATGCCTCACCAATAAGAGGGTCAACTTCCATGCCTTGATTACGAATTCTTTCGCGCACCTCTGACGACTGCAGTGCGGTCTTGAGCTGCTCTTCCCACCATTTAGCTGCATCCGACCTTAGACCACTAGGTGCCGATACCCCGATCCATCCCGCAAGTTGCGCATTGACTAAACCTAACTCACGTGTCGTAGGCACCTCGGGCAAGAGCTCCGATCTTTTATCAGACATTACCGCAATGGCGTTTAATTTCTTGGCGTTGAGCTGAGGCAAGATCGCCCCTAAATCTGCCGCGACAAAATCAATCTGCCTACCCAATAAGTCTGTCACCGCAAGGGGCTGTCCCTTATAAGGTATGCCACGCACATCTATCTTTGCTGCGTCGCTAAATACGGCAGCCGCGACCTGTCCAGTGCCTGAGCCGTACCCATACGTTAAATCTCCGGGCTTTGCTCGTGCTCGGTCAATCAAGGATTTAGCATCGGCAAAGGTCGACGCATTAGTGACAACTGCAATATCAAACTTCACCATGCGACCAATGTGCGTCAAGTTATTATCCAAATCCAATTTTTTAAGAGATTGCATCAAATGGGGGCCAGATGAATTCGTGGCGCTTGAGCTAGGCATTAAGGTGTAACCATCAGGGGCAGACTTTGCAACAGCGTCAGCGCCAATACTACCCAACGCACCAGGTTTGTTTTCAACAATGATCGTTGCACCTGTTCTATTACGAATTTCATCGAGAACTGTACGAGAAATGTTATCAATACTACTTCCTGCTGGGAACCCAACAACGAAGTGAATTGGCTTAGCCGGATAACTCTGTGCAGAAACTGTGGCAGAGACCAACATCATCAGGCTAGTAAAAATTTTCTTCATGTCCACTCCATTATCAATATTTTTTAGTTAAAAAAACCTAATCTTTCGAAATAAAATCCTTAGTATGCTCGCCAAGATTTGGGGCATGTCGTTGAATACTAGAGGGTGTCTTTGAAAAGTATATTGGAAGGCCTGCCTGTATTAAGCTTCCCTCTGTCGGATGTTCTGACGCGTGCCAAAAATTGATATGCTTCAAGTGAGGGTCCCTCAAAAGATCATCGATTGAATTGACCGGAGCAAATGGGATATCTGCAGAAATTAAAATTGAACTCCACTCAAGATTAGTTCTGGCCCCTAAAACATCTTCGACATAATGATATAGCAAGTCATAATGCCCGCTTCGGGCTTCTGCTGTTTTAAATCTGTCATCATCAGCCAACTCTGGTTTTCCTGTTAATTCAAAAAACCGTCTCCACTGTGCGCCCGTGTAGGGAACCACACTCATATATCCATCTTTGGTTTTAAACGGGCGACGATATTGATTCAGGAGGCGCGCATATCCAGCCTCACCAACTGGTGGCTCGAAAGTTCTGCCCGCCAAATGCTCAACACACATAAATGAAACCATGCACTCAAACATGGGGACTTCGATAGCCTGACCAACATTCGTGTTTGAGCGAGCATACAAGGCTGCTGTAATGGCCTGAGTGACGTATAGCCCGACGACTTTGTCGGCCACCACTGAATTTACAAACCGTGGAGGTTCGTTGCCGGCCGCCCCTTGTAACCAGGCTAACCCAGAGGCTGCCTGTATCGTATCGTCAATGGCGGGCCTACCTGCATAAGGGCCTTTTTCAGAGTATCCATAGCATGAGCAATGAATCAGACGTGGAAATTCTTTAAGCAGGGTATCGGCATCGAGTCCAAGACGTCTCATTGCGGGAGCTCGCATATTTGAAACAAAAACATCTGCCGTGCCAATAAGTTCTTTAAGGAGCTTAACGCCCTCTACTGTTTTTGCATCAAGGACAACACTGCGCTTATTTCGATTTAAATTTAGATGTGCATGGCTCATGCCAGGATTGCGCTGCGGTATCACATGACGAAACACATCGCCTTCTTGCGACTCGATCTTTATGACATCTGCGCCCATATCAGCAAGCATTTGGGTAGCCATAGGCCCCATGCCAACAGCCGTCATGTCAATAATGCGAACCCCGTCTAATGCTCCACTCATTATTGCCCCTTGTATAACAAATATTGCACCAAGCAAAGATGAGGATTATCACTCAAAAAATGTGGCGATCGGGGCTACATCACATCAAATCTTCTTGTGCTTATAAAGATGGTTAGTTAAGTGGTTGAACATTCCGATTGAAGACGCTGATGCCCAGGCAAACGAAAAGAGCCCTGAAAAGGCAATCACTGAAGGTATAAAACGCCACCCTATCGGTAGAGTCATTGCCGTACTGCCGATGGTTGTAAAAAAACCAGCTGTAAACAAAAGAGCCGTCACCCAATCTTTAGCAAAATCAAAATTCACTAATGCTGCGACCCATATCAAGAGCGATAGAAACATCGCCATCACCAGCAACATAATAAAAAGCACGAACCGAAGCACCTCGAGGTGCAGGCCATGAGCTCGGCTTTTTTCCAATAACTTACGATATTTAAGCGATATCCATGCAAAACTATAAAGATTAAAAATGACCACTGCGCACGTGACGCTTAGAGCAAAAAAAAGCTCTTTTAACAAGAACTCAATTTTAATAGGATCACTGATATGTTGGCGCCGATTCAATATTGACCCTGGGTCAGGATTCAGCGCAAATTAACAGTCAGTTTTTAGCTGGCGTCGCAACTGGCTTGTCTTTGTCTACGACGTAGGTCACGAGCAGTGTCGCGGCAGCTGCGCTTGCATTTTTACCACCGTGAATTGAGCCCTCTGGAACCGAAAACGATTCACCGGTTTTGACGACTTTAGATTCTTTTCCGTCGACCAGAAGAACTAACTCTCCGTTCATGATGTAGGCGATTTCTTCACCGGGGTGAGTATGCCGAGGGATCGTGCCGCCCGGCGCAACTTCAACAATCATTTGTATGGCAACTTTACCCGGAGTGCTTAACTGTACTGTTTGCAGGGGGGTACGCTTAATTTCAGGAGCTTGCGCAAAGACTGAGGTCGTCATCAGCAGGGACAAGATACTAAAAAATACACTTTTGTTTTTCATTTTCTTTTCTCAGAGTGATGTATTGAACGGTAGACGGACTTGTGCGGTACATAGATTAATCTTGTGAGCAGAACATAATTACAAAGAAATGTCTATAGCGCACTAAGAGAGCAGACACCAAACAGGTATAGTTATTAAAAAGACTTGCCACCTGATTCATTCACGATACCGAGATCACCCCTCTAGTGTCCGGCTTGCTGCCTGTCTCATGCAGATCAATGTCTGGTCGATCAGTTGATTGGCGATCTGATCAACATGGCGATTACGCCAATCCTGCATATCAGATGATGCAACCCACTGATTGAAAGCGCCCAGAGCAGGCCCTGTCCAAATCTGAAAATCTGCACTCCTAGCTCTGTCGCCATCCAGAGCAGACTGACGCGCCGATGAAAGATAATGACAAAAGACACGTGCGAGTAAAAGCTTAGGAGAGCAATTCCGAGGTACGACACCTCGCTGTGTCATTTCTCTTGCGATCGCATCAAATGAAGCACACAGATACTTTTGTTCAATGCGCTCACGCTCGGACTGAGGAACAGCTTCCCAGCTGTCATAAAAGCGATAAACGTCATACAGCTTTGATGCGCGAGCGGCAAACAGACTCCCTTTTTTCAGAACACGTACTTTTCCACCCCAGTCAAACCAATCCTCAGAAGGAGCGAGTTCGCTGTCTTGAATATCCATTTTTGCAAGCATATCCTTAGCCACATCACTGATTGCGGCCTCGACAGAACACTGCAGCACTGAACCGAGTTGTATATAGTCTGCCCCCATCATGAACGCGGCACATGCGGCTTCGGGAGTCCCAATGCCGCCCGCAACCCCAATCGACACACCCGGTGCGATCTGATTGCGCAGACTCAATACGATTGGCAGCAATGCCAAAAATGTGCCACCGTCAGTATCCCCTCCACCATCGCCGCAGGCCGTCACCGCATCGACCATTGGCAACTCGCGCGAGAGTTCTGCTTGATACTCAGAAAGGCTTCCTGATTGTACAAGTGCCTGAATCATCTCAGCGGGCGCTGGTGATAAGAACAGACGGGCGACATCCGGCCGGGTGACTTTGATCATCAGTCGATTCGCGCTATACACGACGCCACGCTCATCGCGCGCGACCGCTTGCAGTCGATACCGTATCAAAGCAGGTAAGACCTGGCTGCAGCCACTGAGTTCAAGACAATTCACACCTAAACTCAACATCAACAGTACCCTAGACTGCAAGGCATCATCGTCACCTGCATGCCCGCGCACATTCACACCAAATGTTTTCCCGGTAGAACTGGCACGCAGTTGCGTGACCATATGCGAAACCACCTCATCACTCAATCCATCGGCGCCAAGAAAAGCAAGAAAACCAGAATCGGAAAGCCGTTGCACGAAACGCGTCGAAGCAACCCCAAAACCCAAGCCCCCGGCTACCAGGTTTTGTCTCACCCCAAAAGTCTCGCGAAAAACACGCGAACCGGGTTGCCCGGTCGTTGGCGAAAGAATTGCGGCCTCATGCGCTACTAACGGCTCTGTATGCGCGGATTGATCTGAAGGTATTTGAGAATAGACATCAGGGGTGGAGATCGCTTGAGTTGGCGCATAAGCCGCTTGGACCAGAGGTGTGCTGGATGCCTGTATTTTCGTGACAAGACCTGTGAGTACCCGACCAGGCAGCATTTCAATGAATTCCTGCCCACCCTGGCCCCAGATCCAGCGTATGGACTCGACCCAACGCACCGACTGGCAAAGCTGCTCTGCAAGATTCGCACGCACGGCGCCACGCTCATGTGGGCGAGCCGTGTAATTAGACACGACAGGAATGCGCGGATCATTAATCGTTAAAGTCTCCATGAAACGCACAAAATCAGCTTGCATACTTCGCATCGCCCGCGAATGGAAAGCGGCAGAGACATTAAGAGGGATGACAGTTTGTGCACCTGCTGCAAGTAAAACAGGCTCGGCCGCCTTGAGATCCTCTGCCGTTCCTGCCAAGACAATCTGACTGGGTGTATTGATATTGGCCAGATCCAGCCGATCATGACCGGCTTGAAGTATTGAACGAATAGTCTGCTCATCCAAACCAATCACAGCTGACATCGCGCCGTTTCCCTGCGAAGCCATCAGAGCACCACGTTTGATGACGAGTTTCAGACCAGTTTCGAAATCAAAGGCACCGCCAGCGAATAACGCAGTGAACTCCCCCAAACTATGACCAATCAGCCACGCAGGCTCTTGCGACGCGGTCTTGCTCCACTTTAAAAATGACAGTGCTCCGATTGTAAATAAGGCGGGTTGCGTGAACTGTGTTTTCTTCAAATCACCATTCGGATCCTCCATGATCAGTTCCTTGAGGGAACGACCCAGCATCTGACTGGCAACCTCGATATGCTCGGGAAACTCAGAAAAAAGATCAGATCCCATACCTTTTTGCTGGGCCCCTTGGCCAGGAAATAAAAGAGTTGTCATATCAGACCTTCAAATGTTTTCGAATTGAGTCAAAACCTTCGACTTCATTTCCCATTAAGCTCATGATGGAATAAATCTCAGTCGTTGAAGCGGGAGGTAAATTGTATTTAGCGACAGTAGCCATTGTCCCCGATGGACTCAAGTCTATCCATATTTTTTCAGGGCGGGTATTCATATGCGCAAAAGCAGCAGATACACGCATAGGTTGCCTGACAATCTGCCATAAATGATCGTGAGCGATTTCATCGATACATTGGCCGGATACGCAAGAAATCACCGGCAAGGCTAGCGGTCCCCGCAGGCGACCATTCAATAAACTACCAAGCTTTGCTTGCGAATGTTCTAGTAAAGAAGAATGAAAAGGATATCCCACGGGCAACAACAGACAAGCAATTCCTTCAGGCTCAAGCACGCTGGAAATATGTTTAAGCTGGATCGCAGATCCTGCAAGGATGAAATGCTCTTTGGATAAGACACCTGCGATCTCGGCGCCATCGAAAAGCGCACGCCGGCGCTGCACAATATCGGGCGGCGCGATGATCGCAAGTAACCCTCCCGTCGCAGGCGTATGCTCAAGCTGCTTGGACATCGCGATCACGAGTAATAAACCATCCTCAACCCTGATGGACTCTGCCAAGGTCATCGCGATAATCTCGCCCATGCTAGCCCCCATCAGAGCGCCAGGTCTCACGCCTAAAGAAATTAAAGTTTGCGCCAGACAAACTTGAACAATATATAAGGCAGCATTGCTGTGGAGCAAATTGTTAAATGGTTCGTAACGACTACGTTCTTTGTCAAAGACAATATCTAATATAGAAAAACCAAGCGCTCGTTGTGCGAGTTGATCCAATTCAAGCAATCTGCATCTGAACTCCGGAACGTGCGCAAAGAGCTCTCGGCCCATGTGATAAGACTGACTACCCTGCCCTGCGAACATAAAAATCACTGGATGCGCTATCACGGCTGTACTCATTATTTCACCGCCTCGATCCATGCCAACGCATCCTGTATAACCTGCCCGGTATACGTATCGTTCAGTAAACCAAAATGATCAGCCTTTAGTTCAAAAACACGAAATGGTCCTTGCGCTTTAGCCTGCCAGTTAGAAACGACAGCGTCCGTCGCGCCAGGACTTGCACGTAAATATGCAACCGGGCAATGAACAGCGTCGAGGGACTGATAGTCACGATAGACCTGGCTAAGTTTTTTCCAGGGAGCAATCAATGCTGACAGTGCCTCTTCAGTGGTAGGAATATTCAAGGCTTTTAACGCGACCGGCAATTGATCTGCTGTAACCAATTTTCCATGCATATCGCGCAACCAATCGATCAATACTTCATCATCATGGCTGTTTTCATGTTCGTCATTAAACTTGCCCGCGTCTGCCATCACGCTATCCAGCAAAATTAAGCCCGCAGCAGAACGACCTTGCATTTCTAAAGCCCTGACCATTGCAAATGCCACTACGCCACCAGCCGACCAGCCACCCAGCAAAGGCGTTAAATCCGTTGGCAATTTAGACAAAAGCGTTGTGGCAAGATCAGGCATGGAGTTCAACCGACTAACAGGTATCGCAGCCGGATTGAAAGCAGCAATTGTTCTGGCATTTGCAAAATACTGACCAATAGGGTGTAAAACAGAAGCATCACCTCCCACCCCAGGAACGAGATAAAGCGTATCTGCTTCAGCATTCTCATTGAACATGAGCAGCTCGGAATCTATCTGACTATCGTTTAACCTAGCGCTAATCTCACGCAGACTCAAGCCCTGCATCAGCCACATGGCAGGCATGGCTACACCGAGCGCAACCTGAGACTTAGAGGACGCAGTCAGTGCCAGCAGGGAATGTCCACCATGTTCAAAAAACGAACGTGTAACATCGATACAAGACTGACCAAGTACCTCTTGCCATAAAGCAGCCAAACGCAACTCCATATCGCCTTCAGGCATTATCTGGACTGCAGATATAAGTGGTCTGTCTTGCAACGCAGCCAGATTTACTTTTCCATTGCTGGTCATCGGAAACTCATCCAGACAGTCAATACTAGATGGAACCAAAGCGGGAGGCAAAAGCTTGCGGGCGTACGCAAGTAATACCTGAGGATCGACGGCTCCAGCAATAAAAACCCTTAAAACATCTTGACTCACTGCGACACAGACTTGGCGCACACCAGCATAACTTTCTAATACGCGCTGCACTTCATTCAGCTCAATTCTGAAACCCCGCAGCTGGACTTGTTGATCACGACGGCCAATTATTTCAATCGCGCCATGTACGTCGTATCGAGCAAGATCTCCAGTATCGAATAAGCGCAAAGACCTATCACCCAATTCAATCGCCTGGCAAGAATCTACGATCTCGCCGTTGCGTAAATACCCAAGCGCAAGACCTTCGCCGCCGATCCACAATGTACCAACCACCCCAACCGGAACCAGACGACGTGCGCGATCGAGCACAAAAACCTGTTGATTTGCGAGAGGTCGACCAACCGGTACGCCAGCAAAATGTAGGGGAGCGCCATCATCACGCCATGTTGTCGAGGTAATCGTCGTTTCAGTCAGGCCATAAGCATTAATCAGTGGAATGGATGTTCGCGCTGCGCGCCAATTTTCAAGCGCCCGCGGACTTGCCCGCTCGCCTCCGATAATGACAAGCCTCACGCTTGCGGGTAACACCAGCCCTTGCGAAAGCGATCCAGCCAGGACAGACCAATAGCCCGTCGGTAGATTGAGTACTGTCAATTGATTTAACGCGATGTATTCAATCAACGCTGCCGGTTCCAGACTTGCATCAGCAGGCAAACTGATCAGTTTGGCGCCTGCGATAAGTGATGGTAATAACTCTTCAAGATACACATCAAATCCAGGTGCAGCCATCTGAAGAACAATATCAGTAGGGGTGAGTTCGTAATCTGCAATCACGGCTAACGAATGATTGAGCAAAGCTTGATGAGAGATCACAACACCCTTGGGGATTCCTGAACTCCCTGACGTATAAAGAATATAAGCCGGATCACTCAAACACCCATGATCAGATACTAAAACAGGCTGACCAGTAGACCAATCAGAAGATTGTGCGTCAATCGCTAGCACGTCAATATTGACCTCGATCGCCCGGGAAATAAACACATCATCAACAATAATGCATCGTGCACCAGAGTCTTTGAGTAGCGTAATAATCCGTAAATCCGGAAGTGCAGGATCAATAGGTACTAATACAGCAGCCGAAGCAAACACCGCGAGCATGGCGGCATTTAACGCACTTCCACGCGACAAGCAAATCGCAACTTTTAAACCCTTATAACTTCTGAGCCGTTCACTTAAATAGGCGACCTCAAGCGATAGCGCTGGATAATTCGACCATTGCACCAGACTGATCAAGCAACCGCGATCGGGTAAAGGAATAATTGGCCCAAAACCAGCCTCAAATACGACATGACGTTCTTGCTCGCTCAACAGTTCAATTTGATTGAGCTGCTCAACGGTACATAGCTGCAACAAGACTCTCTTGTAATGCAGAACGAACATTTCAATCAAATTTCGGTGATAACGCGCAGTATCAAAACTCACCTCAATCAATACTTCATTGCCGGGAAGTATCGCCAATGTCAGAGGAAATTGCGTGGTTTCAATTGTGCTCATTGATGTTAGCTCTACATCAATATCGAGATTCGACAAAGCTTCAGCCGGAAACGACTCAATCACCAGGGCGATATCAAACAAGGATTGTCTGGGGGTCAGTCCCGCCCACTGGGAAATCATGGCGACGCTGTCATGCTCATGCTCACTCAGGCTTGCAAACTCGACATGCAATCGCCTGAGTAAAGACATCACTGACTCAGAATCAGAGAAAGCAACCCGGACGGGTAATGTATTGATAAACATACCGACCATCGAGTCGATCCCATCCACAGGCGCGGAACGACCTGAAAGGGTCATCCCAAATACAACGTCATTCTGATCAGAGTAACGCCCCATGAGCAAAGCAAGCGCAGCTTGGTAGATGACAGCGGGCGTAACGCGTGCAATCTTTGCCGCAGACACCAAGCTTAGACTTTCCTCTGGAGACAACACTTCACGCAGAGAGTCTCTTGAGGCCGAGCTCAACGATCCATGTTCAATGCTCAGGCACGCATCACCGGACCAGCTACCAAATCTATCAGACCAGTAACTTTTTGCTGCGAATTCAGAATCATTGGCACTTAGCCAGTTTGCGTAGTCTGCGAATGAGTGCGTATCCAAGCGTTTACTGCGGTAAGAAATATTCTTCTGCAGATCATCATAATGGGCAAAGAGTGCTGCCATCAAAATGGGGTTAGACCACCCGTCCAGAATTAAATGATGAATAATAAAAATTAGTTCCTGACCATCATTCGGAAGATCAATTGCAATCACGCGCGCGAGAGGCCCAGTTGTGACATTAATTCCCTTGTTCAACTCACTCTTCGCCAAAGTATCGAGCGCAGTGTCTACAAGGTCACCCTGCTGTGTAAAATCCTCAATCCTTACCACGGGTTGCATTTCACTCAGCACAAGACCATGCTCGCCCCGCACAACTAATCGCAGCATGGGCTCATCAGCAACCAATCGTTGCCAAGCCAACATGAGCATACGTGTATCGAGCGCTCTGAATCGCATACGCAAGACCGTGACGTACACCCCAAAGTCACCATGCAACAACATGCCTCGCTGAACAGGCGTCAAGGGGAAACAATTTTCTTCTGCAGAGAATTTATTTTTGAATGGATACTTGGCAATCAAATCAGACATAGCAGTTTTAAAGTATTCAGCCAGTCTCTGTATCGTCACGGCCTTGAATTTATCTGAACTGTACTCAATAGTCAGTGACAGCTCATGGTCAATCACAGCGGCATTGATGGCAAGCGCATTGGGACGGATTGCTTCGCAATGATGCATTGGACCAAGATTCGAATGGGCAAGTCCTTTGAAGATGCTGGACGAATTAAAATCAAAAATACGTCCAAGATAATTAAAAGAAATCGGTCCTTCGCACACGGAGAGCTCTCGCGTGAGACGTTGATCTGGTCCATGACGTAAAAGTAAAAACTCACGGCCGTGGCCTGGCAACGTGCGTCTGGCATGAGCAATTTTTACGGGATCACTCTCTGTCAGTGTAAGTGGGTAATATGTCGTGAACCACCCCAAGGTTGAACCAGTCGTAAAGGGCGCATCAACCGCATCACGACCGTGAGCCTCAACATTGACAACCGGAGAATTTATATTGCCCGACCAACGCCCTAATGCAGTTTTTAAAGCTGACAAGAGCAAATCATCCACACCGACACCCAAGCCGGACGCGATCACACGAGTCAAAACCTTGGTTTGATGCGCATCGATGCTCAACTCAACAGTCTGAGCAAACCCCTCTAGCTCAGAACCAGAGGGCTGATCGTAAGGCATCTCCCAAAGCGGATGCTCTTGATTGATAGTTTGCCATTGAATACATGCACGAGTAGCGTCGGAAGATAAAGCCCTGTCATGCAGTAATTGCGACCACTCAGCCATCTGACAATCGGGAAAGGATGGCTCTACTCCCTCGTACACCCTTTCAATTTCTTCCAGATAAATCTGCCATGAAATACCGTCCATCAACAAATGATGCGCGATCAAGACAAGCCGATCAAGTTCACCAGTTAAACCTTCAACTCGGACAAAACCAAACAATCTGCCTTGAGCCAAGTCGAATTCACTGACCAGTTTAGAAATAGCCTGTTGAATTAAATCATTAAGGGCAAGAGTCTGTTCGGCAGCAACATCTATGCGTTTAACAATCACTGCAGACGCATAGGGCATGATCTCACTATGCCACTGATTGTCTTGAAAATAGAAGCGCGTACGCAATGTGTGCTGAGACAAGGCAAGCTGGGCATGTGCTTGCGACAATTTATCTAAGTCGAAATCTTTAGCAATCAGGACGTGCATCGCCATATTCCAATGTGTACGTATGGGCATTGGAATATTAAAGAACCAACGCTGGATCGGCGTGAGTTGTACATGTATTGCTGCCTGAGTGTTACTTGACTGCGTGTGAGTTGACTGAGTGGTAGAGGCAGAGGCTGAGGCAGACACTCTATGATTAATTCGTGCTGCCAGCTTTGAAATTGTTGGCGCTTCAAATATATCCCTCGCAGTGAAATTCAACCCCTCTTTGCGCGCAGCACCTGCTATACGCGTAGAGACAATCGAATCCCCCCCCGATTCAAAAAAATCTGTATCAAATGCAATATCACCGGTACGTAAAAAACGACTCCACAAACTAAAAAGAGTTTTTTCAGTCTGACTGGCCAGCATCAGCGAATCGCTGTTTGATCCTGACACACTTGGATTGGGGAGTATGGCCGACGCTGCCACCACCAACAGGGCTGAATGATCAAGCTTACCGTTTGGTGTGAGTGGTAAACGTTGAAGAAAATGATAAATAGCCGGCCGCATGAACTCAGGCAGTTTTTGAGCACACGTCTGACGCAAAACGTTTTCAGCTATGCCGACTGATGCGATCGGCACGATAAATGCTTCGATTCGTTCTGCTGTCACAACGACAACAGCATGGGAAACGCCAGAACACTCTGCCAAAACAAGTTCAATCTCACCCAGCTCTATACGATTTCCACGTAATTTCACCTGCGTGTCGACACGACCAACATATTCTAGTTCACCATCGGCGAGCCAGCGACAGAGATCCCCGGTGTCATAAAGGCACGCTTTATCCACTTCACTAAACCTATCAGCCACAAACTTTTCAGCTGTTAATTCCTCTTGGTTCAGATAACCTGATGTAACCCCCGCACCACCGAGCCACAAGCGACCAACCTCACCAACTTCAACCTCAAGACCGAAATCATCTAGTACATACGTATGGACATTAGGTATTGGAGACCCGATCCTAACAGGGCGCTGTCCATGCTCAACGCGTTTCAATGTTGCGCAAATAGAGTTTTCTGTTGGCCCATACCCATTAAATAGGTTAAAGAATGATGACCATTTGTCTGCGAGGGCGGGTGGTAAGGCCTCCCCCGCAGAAAGTACTGTGCGCAGATGTTCTGTCAAGCGCTCCGGATTGAGGACACCCAGCACAGAAGGCGGCGCGGTCAGTAGATGGATGTGATGCGAAATCAGTGTGTTCTCAAGATCTGTCCCAGGCAGCATCTCCAAGCGATCACATAGAACAAGCGTCGCACCTGCCGCGAGCGTTGAGAATATTTCACCTACAGCACCATCAAAACCCGTTGCACAAAATTGAAGTGCTCGGGTACCCGGAACGCATTGCAACTGTTGCTTAAGAAACTCAATAAAATTGACCACACCACCATGCCGAACCATGACACCCTTAGGACGGCCTGTACTGCCTGAGGTGTAAATAATGTAGGCTAAATCTGTAGGACAAACATCTGGCAAAACAGATGAATGATCCGCAGGTGATACTTTAATATCCTCGACATTTAGCGCGTGATCGGCGACGACTAATGCAGCACTACTGGCCGAAACAAGAATCAGTCTGGGCTGGCAGTCTTCAATAATTTCGGCGATTCGTTGCGCTGGATAATTTACATCAACAGGAACATATGCCGCGCCCGCTTCCAGAGTGGCCAAAATACTGACGATCATGTCGATACCGCGTTCAAGCAGAATAACAACGCGATCGCCCGGCAATACACCTTTTGCAACGAGTGCACGAGCAAAACTATGCGTGCGTAAAGCTAGTTCAGCGTAGCGTATCTCTTTACCCGAATGACTCAGCGCTATCGCTTGTGGGAAATGTTCAACGGCATTAAAAACCATCGCATGCAAAGTTGTTTGAGGATACTCACTCTGCGTGACATTCCAACTCGTCAGGCATTCTTTTTCACTAACACTGAGCAGACAAGCATGCGTTAAAGGCTGATCGGGATTCTTTAGTAACTCATCGATCGCATGCACCAAACGTTTTAGCAATCGCGTGGCGGTCAGGTCATCGATCAAACCGCTTGAATACTCAAGACGCAAGGTTGAACCGTCCTGCGTTTCGACAACGTCCAGTACCAATGCAAATGACTTGCGTTCAAAATCAATTTGCCAGGCTTCGAAACTTGAGTTCGTTTTGATACCATCCCACTGCTGATATGCAAACAAGCTTTGAAACGGCAAGGACTTCAACCCTGCAGACTTCAGGATTTCAGACAAAGGCAGAGCAGCATGCGCTTGTCCATCTTGCCAAGACTCCACAGTAGCTTCGAGTATGCGTGCGAAGGTAAGTGGTTCTTTCACTGCAATACGCACAGGGATGGTTTTCACAAAATACCCGATCAACCCTGCAGCTTCGGGTAGCGGACGATCATCGACCGGCACTCCGTGACAGAGATCATGCGCACCCGTATGTCGCATCAATACGGCAGACCATAAAGCCAAAAGAACATTAAATGCAGAGGTGGCGTGCGTGGATGCGAAACCGCGCAACTTCTGAACATGCGCACGGTTAAACGTAATCGAAGCCATTCTTGGACGATCTTCAAGCCGGCTCAGGAGGGAATGATTAAACTTCAATCCATCCATTAAACGCGGGGCATCGCCGAGTTGTTTTTTCCAATAAATTCTCGATGCATCCAGATTTTCAGACTGTAGACGCTCTCGTTGCCAGAGGGCAATATCGCCTGGCGTATACAGCAGTGGCTCCCATGCAAGGGCTTTGCCATGCATCAGTATTTCATACGCGTACTGAAACTCACGCATGAATACTGTCAAAGATCCTCCATCCATCACCAAGTGATGGATCGCCAACATACAGCCGAAGGAATCTTGACCAAGCACATACATTGAGACTCGGACAAGTGGACCCGATTCAAGATCAAAACGTTTTATGGAAAGATATTTTGCGTGCACTTGAGCAGCGGCTTCACGCTCCTCGTGAGGCAGGTGAGTCAAGTCCTCGATTAAGAAATCGATTTGCGCCGCTGTGCTGATCCGTTGAACAGGCTCATCATCCCCCATATGAAATGTTGTGCGCAAAGATGGGTGACGCGCAATAACGGCTAACAGGGCTTGTCTGGCTAATTCGGGCTTTAGTGGCTGGGCAAATTTACCGGCCGCGATGACAACATGATCAGCGCTCTGCAAACCGCTACTATCAAGTGCACTGACCCACAACGACTCTTGTGAAACAGTCAGAGGATATTGTGACAGATCAGGATAGCTCGTAATTGGTAACGCACAATGAGCGCTGCCTTGCTCACCAAGGGTAGCAAGGCCTCTGACAGTTCGATAATTCAAGAGGTCCGATAATGTCAATCGCCTGGCAAGCAATGCGGAAAGACGGCCAATGATCCTGGCTGCTGCGAGTGAGGTGCCACCGATACGGAAAAAATCGTCCAACGCGCCGATGCTTGTTGTTCCAAGCACATCGCGCCAAACAAGCATGATTTCGGTTTCAAGACCAGGTGCTGCAGAAACATAGTCTTCAGGAGGATTCGAACGATGACATGTAGTGACATTGAGGCGCTTGGCTTCCTTTAGAAGTGAAGGCACCGTTCCCCAGTATTCACCTACCCTCTCAAAGGCGCGTGCACGGCGGTATGTATCCTGAGCGAGGTTGTGTGCTTGCGGGGTGAGGTTTTGATCATTGTCTGGCACCGCAAGTGATGTAGCACGTGTGAGTGACCATTCGCGTGCCTGCGATACCTCTAATTCAAAATGCTTTTCTGCTCCGCGTTGCCGCGCGATCGCGTTTGGTAACGACTGCAGAAAATTAAGCGCAGGACGGTTACGCGTCGTCGGGATAAAAACGAATCGCAGCAAAGTCAAGCCATGATTCAACGCAATAGTGGATAATTCAGCAACTATTTTCTGTTCAACACCGCGACCCAGCACGCGGCAGGACATCATGAAGCCCTCTATTTCCAGCACGTTATCCTGCGCGCGCGCAGTGATTAGTCCGACCATTCCATAATCGCCAAACCGATCACGCACCCTCACAACAAGAGCGGGTATCCCCAGTCTGGAACGAAGCTCCTGCTCTGACAGTCTCCGGGCAGTCGTGTTGAACTGATTCGTCCTATCGGATAGCTGTGCGGCGCGCGCAACATCCTTGTCTTGCAAGTTATCCACCTGGATAACCAACTGTAAGCCATCAAGAAACTGAGAAAAATCATTACTGGATGATAGCGCTGAGGCACGAGCGATATTTTCACGATACATACCCGTTCGCCGCAGATCTTCCGCACTGGTCGCTCTTTGATCTAACGCCCAAAGTTGTGCAAGCCACTGATCGATCTGGTGATCATATTCTGGGAAACTGTACACAACAACTTGAGGTAATTTGCTTCGGACCTCTGCGCATTCAACAGGATTGTCATCAATAAAAACAAAGGAATCGAGACCTAAGTCAAGATCCTTAGCCAATGACTTGATACTTTCGGACTTTGGACCCCAGTTAGCAAGAATCGCAACAAAGTTTTCAGGATTGAGACCAGGTTCATTGAACGCACCTAATCCTGCAACAACATCCTGCTTTTCGTTCTTGGAAGCGATAGCAAGCAACATCCCGCTTTTCTGGAGGGTATGCATCAGCTGTATAAACTTGCGACGCTCACTGCTCAACGCCAGCCCGTGCGGCCCGACCTCACCTACGACCCCCTGCCAGAGCGTATTGTCTGCGTCGAGCACAATCACCTTACGTGCGGGCGTCAGCAAAGATATCAGACGCCTGACCAAAATCCGGCTGATTTCAGCGAATCCTGAATCTGAAAAAGGAATGCCTGCAGAATCAAATGCGATATCGTCAAAATAAAGTTCATCTGAAAACTGAATAGATACGGCGCCAAGACGCTGAAGTCGTTCGTCTGCTTTCTCTTGCAATGCACACCATTGCGGAGAATGTTGATAAACAGCAGCGTCGGGACAGCGAATGAGGACAAGCGGAGATTTGATACGTGAAGACGCATGCTCCATAGCCGTGGCTAACTCAGCAAAACGCTCCTCTGTCCGACTCAATGCAGCGCTATCAAGTGCGGCAAGGTCTGTTGCGTCACCGCTCAGCAGATCGCTTAAGCGCCATAACACCGCGACAGCGCCTGAATGTAATCGATAAGATTCCGATTTAACATTAAGAAGTTCCTGCATGATCTGACCAAACGGCGCGAAACCAATACGAAAAGCAAGATCAAACTCCTTGGCAAGCAGATTGACGTATGGCTCAGCAGGCTCAGAAGTAAAGCTTGAAACAAAGCGTAATTGTGGTCGTATTGATACTCCAGACGAACGAAGCACCTCGTATACGGGTCGGCCCGGATCGCTGAGCATTGCGTCAAGAACGGCTTCATACTGAATAAGCCATTCGTGGGCGGAGCTCTCATTCATCAACGAATCGAGATACTCGAGGTTGATCGTGACTGAGTCTCCTCGGTCAATCATGGTGAGAAAGAGCGAAAACACCAGGGCGCCGCGATTAGTCTCGACCGGAGTACCTGTCAAACCAGACAATGAAAAGCCTTGTCCTAGCTGACGAGCATAGGTACAACATGCCTGAAGCGGCGTAACCGTCGGATCATCGGATAAACCTCTGATCAGTGCGCTTGTTTCGGAAAATGGGAGCACGTGTCTGGTCGCTTGATCCAGAGCTTCTCCTGTTGAAGATACAAAGGCGACAGTACTCGTGTAAACATCGAGTTGCGGGACAACTAGCATGATGTCCGCAAAATCACCAATGAGCGCTTCGTCCCCGGTACCGGCTCGATTAGAAGTCGGGACACCTATCGGGAATTTACTTTCACTTGTCTGGGCATACAGCATCAGAGTAAAGGCGGCGAATAACACGGTAAAAGGTGTTCGCTGCATCTGCTCCGCGCCTTGGCGCAAGCGATGAACGAGTTCTGGCGAAATTGTCCGGCTCACTTGGCTCGATTCACCTTGGGCAATTGAACTAGAGGTGCCCTTGCCTAACTCTAAGTAACGTGCGGCATCTTGCAACTGCTCAACCCAGAAAGCTTTGCGTTCTGCAATAAGGGCTGGCGTAAATAGTAATCGCTGGGTCTCGACGTAATCTGCGTACGTACGCTTCAAAACAGGCAGCGTTTGTTCTTCGTAGGCTAGTGATAGTTCAGATAGGAAAACACCTATTGACCAGATATCGGCAATCAGATGATGAAACAGCATCTCAAAACGAAAGGTATTCCCCTCCTCCGCGATCAACGCTAGCCTGAGCAGTGGCCCCTCAGCCAAATTGAAGTCTGACGCGTCAACGTGAGAGCCAATTGTGACGTCTATACTTGGACGCACGGTTTGGCGTGGTCCCTGGGGCGTACTGACAAAAACAGTCCTGAGAGTTTGGTGACGCGAAACGACTAAATTCAGAGCAGACTGCAACCTTTTACGATCGATGTTTTGCGCAAATCGAAACGCTGCCGGTACAGCAAGCAAACCTGTCGCCTCTGGCATGAGCGTAGCGACCGACCAATGCCATAGTTGCTGAAGTGAGAGCTCTGAAAAGACGGGAACGACTGGCACGACAGAATCCGTAGGGATCAGTCTGACAGCCTTACCCGTTAAGGCGAATAACTCACTATTTCGGTTATCAGACAACCACTGACCTAACTCGTCTAACGTTGTGCAATCAAGCAAAAGAGTTGGCGGTACAGCTCCGCACAAATCTGTTTCGAGTCGTTTAACTACCTCCATCATGGTTAACGAATCGAACCCATAGGAAGCAAATTGCGTTTGGGATGCAATTGCGGCAGGCTTCATCCCTAGGGCCTTCCCTAATACCTGTCTCGCATATTCAATGCCATCTTCAAACGAGGCCACACCATCGATGATCACCTGCATACGAGGCTTGGCGTGAGACAACGTAACGGCGTTCGCCTCACGCTCTTTTGTTTGCAATGGCGCGTGGTTGATATGCTGCTCAACCCATCCATCAGAGATAGCTGCGACGATGCCCTGGGGCATGTCATCGTCCGAGAGACCTGGCAGTCCGAAGCCCTTGACCTCAGAAAAACCTGCAGTCTTTAGTCGATCCAGCCAGAGTGGAACCGATAACAACGGTGAATGTGCAAGTCTTGAATCACTATCGCTATAAGACCACCAGCCGTCCAAAAGACCAAAGGTTAAGGTCGCGTAGTCCTGCACGGAAGTCACCTCATTAATCACCAGTAAACCACCCGGGCGCAATAAGGTCTTAGCATGTGCGATCGTCGTATTGATATCAGTCGTAGCATGTAATACATTGCTAGCGATCACGACATCTGCGTAACCAGTATTAAATCCCTGCGTCTGCGGGTGATTCGCGATATCGAGCAACTCGAAATGCAAGCAAGGGTGAACAGGTCCCATTTCGAGACGAGCACGCTCAATAAATCCAAGAGAAATGTCAGTAAAGCAATAATCGAGCTTGTCGGTTAGTGACTCAACACTTTCAAGAACAAAGCGCGTGGCGGCACCCGTTCCCGCACCAATTTCAATTATTTTTAGCTCAGAACGAGCAGACTGTAAGAACCAGGCAGAGACCACCTCAGCCAGCGTCCGACTATAGAAATCCATCATGGCGTCGCCACGATAGACTTTTTCTACCAATGATTGAGAACCTGCAGGGAATACGACTTGAGCACCTGTTTTTTTACCGACAATTACATCATTGAGCCCGTCTAAACAAGCATCAAGCAGTGGCTGGAAGGCCTCAATGGCCTGCGTATCATCGAGCGTGACGGGATGGGGGGATGCCACGCCAATAATATTTTCGCCAATTCGCTTAAGCCAACCATCGCGCTCAAACATAGCAAGCAGAGCGTTAAACAGTCGCATTCTGGCTGGTGTGACACCAAGCTTTTCCACAAGGTGTGTCACGGTCAGTTGTTGACCGGGCGATGGCAGCACTGAGGCCAAAGACATTGCGGCACGACTACGTCCATACGCATCGAGCCTGGAGAACGACAGCTGAGCAGTTTGTAATGCCTTGATATCAGGCGCCTGCACGGAAATACTTAAGCCAGCAAGTTCAACCGCTTGAGTGTTCGACGTTAATCTAGTTAAAACAACATCGAGGTTATGTCGAAGTTTTTCAGATAATTCAGAAGAAAGCTTGAGCGGAACGACTTGCGATATACCAGCAGTAATTGTTCTCTCAATGACTTGAATCCCTTCTGCTGGATCGATTGACAGAACGCCTTGAGCAGCCATGCGGGTCACCGCTTCAGGATGAGCGACAGCACCCACAGAGCCCCAGAATCCCCAGTTAATGACATAAGCCGGCCAGACGCCAACTCTGCTAAGTTCATGCACGAAAGCATCGATAAAGGAGCTGCCCGCGCAATAATTTGCTTGACCTGGATTAGCCGTAAAAGAAATTGCCGAAGAGAAAACAGTAAAGAAATCGAGTGGATGGCGCTGCATCACTTGCGCAAGCACCATGACCGAGCGTGCTTTGGCCTCGAAGGCAGCCAGGAAATCCTCATCCGAGGCGTTGAGGAACAACCCGTCGCGCAGGACCAAGGCAGCATGAAATACGCCGTTGACCTCACCAAAACGTTGGACTGACTGACTGATCGCCTCAGCAAGTTCAACAGGATTACAAGCGTCAGAACTAAAATAAGCCGCATCACCACCCAGACGACGAATGTCAGCGAGTTGATCCTGAATACGCGCATCGATTGAACGACGTCCAATCCAGGTAATTTTGGCTCCCTGTGTACGAGCGAGATGCTGACTCAAGATAAACCCGATACCCCCCGCACCGCCAACGATCAGGTAATGACCATTTTTTTTCCAGGGCGTTCCATCAAGATCTGGCAACAGCGCTTTGTCGAGCCATCTTAAATAACGTGCACCTTTTCTAATGGCAACAGATTCAGCATTTTGATGAACGGGTTCGCTCATTAATGTAGAGACCGTATCAAGAAGTGATGCGTGCAAGTCGATATCTACAATAGACACGTCTGTTGCATGCTCGCGGGCAGCCGAACGAATTAACCCAAACACCCCTGCTCCGACGGGATCAATTAAATCATTCGCACTTACTGCAAGGGCTTGACGGGTAATAAAAACTAGAGGCAGCCGACGTTGAAACAAAGGTTTGATGCGATGTATGAAATCTACGATCGAGATGCCTGGCTGTTGAGGTGAACCATCCCACACGTTAAACGCATAGGCAGGAACGATGACATACACCAAACCTGCCTCAACAAAAGACTCACCAAGCGTTGCGATAGAGGACAGCTCGTATCGTCGCGCTATTTCATTGGCTAAATCAGTAGCATAGCTATCCCCTGAAGGATAAAGTACGACCACAGGTCCCTTGGTATCTCTGCGATGATCAACGGACTGCGCACGCCAACGTGGCAACCAGATCATATCCGCAAGCAAATCAGAGGGGGTATCAATCTTAGATGGAGACGGTGATTGTCCGAGCGGACGTAGTCTCAAGCCGAGCATACCTACAACCAACCTACCCTTTTCATCCCGCGCAGCCAAATCAAACAGGTCCACTTCACGCCTGATCAGACGAACAGTTGCTCGACGTGGCAAGGGGTATTCAATGCGTACTTCTTTAGCTGAAAAAGGAACGCTCAAACCTGATGATTCAGCTGCAAGACCTGCGATGCCATGCAGGCAGGCATCGAGCCACGCGGCATGAGACAGGAAAGACTCTGTGGTATCAAGCACCAGTTCAACTTCGGCATGTTCATTGCAAACGCGCAGATTACGCAAACCACGATGGTGGGAACCATAACGAATCCCACCCTCTGCAAGTTGCGTATAAAAATCGTAACCATCAAATGTCTCCCCCCCTGACAATGGGTCAGCGGGCAAGACGTCTTTGAAACCTCCATCATCAAAAACAATCACGCCCTGCGCATGTGGACCTGAGGCGCTTTCAAGTGTGAAGGTTGAAAGATAAGAATCCTGTTTCAAAGTAAGAGAAGCCGTCGCATCCTGATCGGCGACAACAACGGCGGTTTGCCATACCAAATCGTGCAGCACGACCTTGCGTTGCGGCCACTGTTTACGCGCGGCGGCTAATGCAAGCACAATCGATAAGGTGCCAGGTATGACTCGCTTACCAGCAACTTGATGAGAATTAATCAACGGATCATTCGGAGAAAGCGCAAGGTCGACACGCGCCAAATTGTTCTGCATTAATACAGGTGCAGCGTCAAGGTCCTGCGTGATCTGCAGTGTATTTTTGGAAGGCGTGCGTTCGATCCAGCAACGCTCGCGTGCAAATGGATACGTTGGTAAAACAAGACGTTTAAAAATCGACACGTCATGATGCCAGGACTGCCAATCTATCTGACCACCCCGCCGCCATACGCTTGCTATGAGTTGCGCATCTTTATGCTGTAAGGCATGCGCTAATTCACGCTGTAAAACTGAGACGTTTTTCAGCATATCATCAGCTTGACTGACAACTGGCTGCATTAAAAATGCACGCATCAAGGCAATGGCTTCTGTGATGTCGTGCGCAACGACAGACCAACGTGAGGCGTATGCATCACGCCCTACCTGTAACGTATAGGCTACATCGTGCAGTGTCCAGGCATCCTGTAAAGCACTCGACATCCAATGATACAAATCACTTACTGACTGCAACAATCTATCTTCATCTTTAGCAGAGACAACAAGAATTGCAGGCCCAACAGGGAGATTGCGCAAAGCAGAAACTTGCTGATATTCCTCAATAATTACGTGTGCATTGGCACCACCCGCACCAAAGGCGCTTACGCCAGCTATTCTCGGTGACTCTGAGCCATCAGGGTTTTGTCTTCGCTGCCAGGGTTTGCGGTCAGTTGAGACATTAAATGGCATCGAAGCAAAATCAATATTTGGATTAAGTGGCTCTGTGTGCAGCGTCGGAGCAATTTCCCCGTGCTGCATCTGAAGTAAAACCTTAATCACTCCGGCAATTCCCGCCGCGCCCTCAAGGTGACCAATATTGGACTTAACTGAGCCAATGGTGCGCGTTGCATCTCCAGGCTGAGAATGGCCAAAAGCGCGAGAAAGACCGTTTACTTCCACAGGGTCACCCAGGGAAGTTCCCGTTCCATGAGCCTCTATGTAGCTAATGTCGCGAGGCTGAATGCCCGCGCGTGCCATGGCTGCTGAGATCGCCAATCCCTGTGAAACAGGATTAGGGACGGTGTATCCACTTGTTCTTCCACCATGGCTCAGAGCTGAGCCGCGAATAACGCCCCAAATATTATCTCCATCTGCAATTGCTTTTTCCAGGGGTTTTAACAATACGGCACCCACCCCCTCACCAGGAACGTAGCCTGTACCACCAGAACCAAAACTACGGCACCGCCCATCGGTCGATGCGAAACGTCCCTGCGAAAGCGTCAGGAATTTGTTGGGGTGAATGCTGACATTGACGCCACCAGCAATAGCCATTTCGCAGTCACCAGAACGGATTGCCTGAACGGCAAGGTGTATCGCAGTGAGCGAAGACGAACACATTGTGTCCAACGCCATGCTCGGGCCAATTAAATCCAATGCATAGGACACTCGATTTGCTACAGAGGCGTAAAAGGAGGCCGTTGCCAGAACATTACCGCGCTCTGTTTCCTCAACGCCAAGCAACTGATACTCGCCATACATGGTGCCGGCATAGACACCGACATTGCGTCCCGCAAGAGAAGAAGGTGCGTAGCCCGCAGATTCTACGCACGACCAAGCGGTTTGTAGAAAAATACGCTCCTGCGGGTCCATAAACGACGCTTCGCGAGGCGAAATTCTAAAAAATAATGGATCAAATTTATCTACATCAGAAATAAAACCGCCCCACTTGGCATAAAGACTTCCGTAACGGGTGTGATCTGAATCGTACAAATGACGCCATGCAAATCTGTCATCTGGAATTTCCTCAATGCAATCACGACCTGATATAAGGTTTTCCCAAAACTCAGATAGAGACTCCGCTTTAGGAAAACGACCTGATACACCAATGATCGCAATTGCATCGCCCTGATCATTTCTGTGAACAGCAGCAGGCTGGTCCTGAGTTTGGGATTGGGGCTGAGGTAGTTGCTCGGACTGAGCCTGGGCAGCTACATTTTTGCTGAATGCATTTGCATAATCAGTCTGTAAACGTTGAGCAAGCTCACCAACGGTCCGGCATTCAAAGAATAATGTTTTAGGTAACTCTCCCAGGTCTAGCTCAAGTAACCGGGTCAACTGCATGGCCATAATCGAATCGACACCGTAACGCTCGAAACGGTCGTCAGGGTTGATCTGATCAGCGCTGAGTTTGAGTTCATTTGCGAGAATAGACGTCAAATATTCAAGCGCCACACCTTGTGGCAGCGCCGCAGCAGCAGGTGTCTGACTCATCGTAGACGAAATAGAATGAGGCAGACTCACCTGAGTAAATGAGGCAAGTATCTGCCGCTCGTTACCAGAAAGTGGCAAAATCCTACTATGCTCGAACGATGTGCTCACTACATACTTAAGAACCTCCAGGGCACTGTCGGTCTCGATCGGCAAGATACCAAACTGATTCCACAGGGCCTCTGTGGCTTCTGGTGAAGCGCGCATGCCACCCTCACGCCACAGACTCCAATCTATCGAAATGGTCTTCCCTGAACACTGTCCAGCTTTACGCTTAACTTCCCTTGTTTGAGCAAAGTAATCCAGATAGCGACTGGCATAAGCATATAAACCCTGACCTAAATTACCTAAAGTCGCAGCCGAGGAAAATAGAACAAAGAAATCAAGTGGCAGGCCATTTAACGCGCGTTCCAGATTCAAAGCCCCTTGAATCTTGGGATCTGCCACGACAGAGAGCATGGCATGCGTCTGCGATGCAATCAAACCATCGCGCAATACTCCTGCCATGTGTAAAACACCGTCAATCTGCCCAAAGCGAAGCAGTGCTGTTTGAATGCCATTCTGCACGGACTGCGCATCAGACACATCGACCTGCAACGCCAAAACTTCAGCACCGCAGAGCTCAAGCGTCCGTATCCAAGCAGAATCAATCGCGCTTCTGGAAAACAGTACCAGACGCGCCTGATATTTTGCAGCAAGCTCTTGGGACATCTTGCGCGCAATCGCACCTGAGCCCCCCGTTAATACATAGACACCTTTCGTTTTAAAGCGATCGACGTAACCGCTCGGCCAGTGCTGCTGGATCAACGAGACGCAGCTGCGACGCCCACCCTGCCAGATAGACTCTTGCATTCCAGTTGGATGCGTACTCCATTCGTGAACAAGACCACGCACAACACCTTGACGGTTTGACCAATCTGTAAAGCCAACACTTTTTATCGATTTTCCTGGGTTTTCAAGTGAAAAAGTACGCCATAAAGCAGCCAACGCTGAGATTTCTGCAATGTCGTAGTCATCCCCCGCAGGATGTGCAAACATGACAAACCGCTTAGAAACATCCGAGGCCAGGGCTTGTACCGCACTGAGCACTTCCGCAACGGTGTTAGGCGTCAGGTCGGCGATGATCAGTACAGCAGACTGAGGAGCGTTGATTAAGGTCGATGACAACGCGGCAGTCTCGATGAATACGGCGTGTGCAAACTCGCGTGATATCACTTCGCGCCATGAGCCCTCCCCCAAAACAAGAATCTGCTGTGGGACTGCACCACGCTTGGGGTCGGCAATGTCATCATCCGACAGTTCAAAAATAATGTCTTCCTGAACGGGAACCAGTAGCACAGGACGATTAGAAGGCGGTCTGATTGAAGCTTGAGCTAATGGGAGTATGTCTTGCGCAATGAACGACTTGGCACTGTAGCCATGCATCTTAACGAGTATGCGACCAGAGGGATCAAGAAGGTCAATATCAAATTTTTCAACATCGCCCGATATAGCAGCGCGTCGCACATGCACCCATATTTTTTCCTGCAGTGAAGCAAACACTTCCAAACGCTCTATCGCAAAGGGCACCCGGGTACTCTTGAGCAACCCTTTATGCTCCATTGCAACGATGGCTTGTGTCGAAGCATCCAGGATGGATGGATGCAGTACAAAAGCCGTGACATCGCCCGCGCTAAGAGGCAGGTTCAGCTCTGCCAACACTTCATCTTTGCTTCCATAGGCATTCTGGATCACACGAAACGCTGATCCATACGCAAGTCCGGACTGCGCTAAAAAACGATAGATATCAGAACCAGCATGCTGGATACTGCAGCGCGATCTGATCGCACGCACATCGACATTGCGTTCAG
>Ga0114978_10000814_pt1 | contig 26061 bp, 34 predicted proteins | sample S_140212_EF_Meta_FD_87027 | JGI IMG/M metagenome (GOLD analysis project Ga0114978, IMG submission 87027) | Freshwater microbial communities from Lake Simoncouche, Canada to study carbon cycling - S_140212_EF_MetaG | ecosystem: Environmental > Aquatic > Freshwater > Lake | place: Lake...
AAATTAGAACTGCTTGATCTTCTTGCCATCCCTATTACATCGTATTCTTTATCCAAAAGAAGTTCTGCCAGATAGCTTCCATCTTGACCAGTTATTCCAGTTATAACAGCTTTTTTCTTCATCGTCGTGCCTCCATTAAATTATATGTAGAACTTACTTTTTTTGACAAATAAATGTTTACTTAAAATATCAGAAACAATTTTATCACAGTTTGGAAAGCTGCAATTCAATATAGCATTATCACAAAATGTTTGATTTGGGTCTATTTTTTTCCCAAAAAATTTCAAATTTTGATGTGAATAAAGTTTTTTATTCTTTTCTGTATTTGGAAGATAAACAACGCATTTGTTTTTAAGAGCTTCTATAATGTTAATATTAAATTTATTATCGTTTCTAAAATCAATATAATATTTAGTTTTACTGAAAATATCATTCCTTACAGTAAAGTTAAAATCAAAAAATCTCTGGCCTTTGTTTTCTGGTATTTGATATTTATTGCCATCATATCTGTAAACTACAGGAAATGTCTTGTATTGATCGATTAGCTCTGTGTATTCCATACTGGTATCATCGAAATGCATAAAACAAAAACATTTCTCATTGATTATATCGAACATTTCTTCGACAAATAAAGGACTTGTAATTTCAAATTTTTTAGGTTTACATATTGGTTTAGAATCTGTTGCTACTGACAACAAAGATTTAAATTCGGTGTTTTCGTGGTTAAAATCACAAAGATAATTGTCTTCTTCATATAAAATATACAAAAAATATTTACAATTACTTAAATTTACTGTGCTGGATGCAACGACTAGATCAAATTTTTTTTTCGTAGTGATATTAGATACATCAATTAAAGTTACTTCATCTGGGCTATTTTCTTTGATTTTAAGGTATATTTTGTAAAGAATATAATCGGAAAAGCAAAGTTTGTTCATATCTACAATATGGTTTGAAAATTCTAAAATATTTTCCATTAAAATAGCTATCATATATTAAAGTAGTATAAAGGAACGATCATGAGCAAAGAAGTTATAGCAAATTTAAAAAAACAAATTTTTGATTTGCACACACAAGTTTCTAGTCTAAAAGATCTTGTGTCATCTATAGAATTTTCAGATTACACTGTAAGCGAAAATTCCATTTTAATGGCTATTAAAGACAAGTCTTGGCCACAAGCTGTTGAACCAGCCTTGATTTGTGATCCTAACAATGAAACTGAAAAACTTGAAAGAAGTCGAGGAATTATCGAGGTTTATTTAGACGATCCTGTTAAAGATAAAAAAGTTTTAGACTTTGGATGCGGAGATGGACACTTGGTGGCTGTCGGTTCTGAATTTGCAGCAAAAACAATTGTTGGGTACGATATTAATAGTAATAAATGTTGGGAAGGATTTAAATTATCTGAAAGTCAAAAACTAACAACTTCTTGGGATGAGGTAGTCGCAAATGCTCCATATGATTTCGTAGTGGCATTTGATGTTTTGGATCATTTGGAAAACGATAGCATCGTTGATTGTTTGAATAAAATAAAAAGCGTAATGCATGCACAAAGCAAGGCGTATGTGCGATTCCATCCTTATACCAGCAGACACGCCACTCATTTGTATCAAAATATCAACAAAGCGTTTTTGCATTTGTTTATGTCTGAAGATGAAATAAAACAAAACTTTCCAGAAGCAACACCGATGAAATCAATTAAAATTACTAAGCCACTTGCGACTTATGAAAAATACATTCAAGAATCTGGATTAAAAGTTGTTAATAGGCGTGAAGTAACTGAGAATGTAGAAGATTTTTTCTCCAAAGATGATAAATCTAAAGTTATCATGAAGCATCTTGAGTTTGATGCTTTCCCGAAATTTCAATTAAGTCTATGTTTTGTAGATTATGTTTTAAAATTATAATTTACTTTTTAAAACCAATCTTCTTCATCGGATGGACACATTCCTTCTTTTACATCAATTGACTTGTCTAGCCTTAGTCCGGTCCATAGGTCTAATCCTATTTCCAATCTTTGTTTGAACATATCTATTTTGTATTCTCTTGCTTTTTCATATTGCTGCAATTCAAATAATTTTTTGTACTTCTTAAGTTTTGGAATTTCAGAATAAGGTATTTTAATTTTAAGTATATGTAAGTAACTTATAACTTTTCGCATTGTGGTTTTCGTATTGTGGTTTTCATTCCACATTTCTACTAATTCTTCTGGAGTGTTGTTTTTCCAATTTTTTACAAGGAAAATTTTAAATAAATCTTTAATGTTTTCTTTGTATCTGACAACTTGAGGAACTTTTTTAGTTAGATTTAATCTACATTTTTTCTTTCTTATTGCATTTAACGAAAACGGAAGAACTTTATTGGAAATTAATTCTTGATCGTTACCACCATTTTTTATATGGTTGGTCAATAATTCTTCTTGTTCTTTTGACCATTTTAATCGCCAAGTACTCATTTTAAACCTCTTAGTTGTTTCGATGCAACATTAAGAGATTAATTAAAAGTAATGTATTTGTCAATTTTGATTTGATTGTTATTTTTAAAATTTAAGTTTGTACAATTTAAATCGGTAAATTTGAATAAATCGATTCGTTTAATGTTTTTTTAAATACTTCATTTGATTTCATGAATTTAAGCATTTCTTCTTTGTTGATCACAAAATTAAAATTTTTATTTTTATTTTGTTTTTCTTTTGCAAATTTAATTTTTGGTTCGCATTTTTTCATGTTTTTTATTTTAAAAAAATTAAATATTTTTTCCATAAATTTATCTTGTTTAGATTCACACATAAATTCTTTGTAGTTTACTTTAATTACCTTTGATTTTAAATGTGGTGAACTTTCAATTGTTTTATCGATACTATTAAAATAATTTGTTCTATTTTCGTAATAATTTATAAATTCATGTGGAATAAAATCTACTTTAATTTTTGTCGTATCAAAGTTAGACCAAACTTTATTTTCTCTTGATGGAACATAGCTTAAATAAGAATCTAATATGTTCCTTGTAAGTATGATGAAACTAGAATGCTTTTGTTTTTCAAGTTTCCATGATACTTTTGTTATATGATGTTGAAACATTTTAAAAATCATAAAATCTCTATCACATAACTGTCTCATTAATTCTACAAATTTATCGAAACCTTTATTATATGGATAATGTTTTTTTATTTTTTCTTTTAAATTTAAGTCTTCTATTCTTTCGTTTGTTTTTTGAGGAAACCAGTCTGCTATTTCTGTATTAACGCTCATGCAATCATATTGTGAAAACAATCTACATAAAAAATTGCTGCCAGATCTTGCCTGTGTCATAATTATGATATTTTTAGTTTCTTTTGACATATATATTATCTATGCTGCATTTACACGAATTCTATTTCTTTTTCAGTTACAATGTTGTACATATTGACTATGTTTCCATCTGAAGCGTGACAGAATTGTGGTAGTCCATTTTCATGAAACCAAATTAATATTTCTTTATATTCTTGATCAAACGCTTGGATGTTTTCATTTTTATAAAATTCATTTGTCGAATGATATTTAGATCTAAATGTTTCTTCTTCTTTTCTGTTATTGAATGTTCTTATTATGTTTTTAGCAATTGCTGTTTTTCTAAATTTATATTCTGGTGTTTGTTTGAATCCCGGCAACAATGCCGTTAAGCATATTATTTGATCGTTTTCAAATGATATTGGTAAGTAAAAGTACTTCATGTGGACAATACAATGGTTTTTTCTTTTTTCATCGTCATCTAAAAATGGCAAGTCACTTTTAGATTTCTCAAATTTTTCGGCAATTGAATTGAATTCATTTAATATAGGACAATACATTTCAAGCATTGGTTCGTTGAATTCGTTGTAAATTAATTTAAATTTTGATTTCTCGATTAAATAATAAAAAAATTGCAATTGTGCGTACATGGCTATTTTGCCCATAATGAAGCGGTCTTGGAATCTACTTATGCAATGGGTGCTGAAGACAATGTCGTATGATTTGTTGTTTATTGTGTGTTTTTGTGCATCGTTAGATTTGTATCTGCTTCCGTATTGATTTATGTATTTTTTAATTTTTTTAAACTTGATGAAGAAAGTATCTCGAATGCCACGCTTGACTCCAATGATGAAACCAGAGTGAGGCAAATATGTTTTTATTTTATCGGACACGCTTATGATTAGGTCTGCGAAGCTACAACAAATAAATGCAATTGGTTTCGAGATATTTTCCATTTTTAAATTTGTTAAATAATCGGATGCTTCTTTCACGCCACTTTTGGCCATAATTTTCATAAATTTATATAATACATTTAGGTCGATTGATTTTTTAGTTATTGTCGGCACTACTTCTGAATTAAACAAAAAATTAACTGCATCTTTAACCGACTTAACAAGTTCAGGTTCTACTGCTTCTTCTTTGTAAAAAGAGAATTTTGGATAAAGTCTTTCGAATTGCTGATTTTGTTTTTTTATTTTGTTTCTTTTATTTCGTTCTTTTTGTTTCTTGAGCATGATACATCCTGTAAATGAAAGTAGAATTATCGTGATGGACACACAACAATTCTACTTCAAAATACTTCAAGATAAAGATTAGTTTAACGGTTATTTTCAATAATATTCAAAGAATTATCGTTTCTGATTCCTTTGACATGCGACATCAATCTTTTAAAGCAATTTTGACAAAGTGCAAATGAATTTTCTTTGTTGTTGTTCTCTTGTAAAACAAATGTAGCTTCTGTTTCTTTTAGACAGACATAGCAATCACATTTTTCAATCATGATTTTTTCCTTATGGTATAGGGAAGCCGGTGCAAATTCCGTATATATATTGAGTTATTTTCTTTTCGACTTCAATCCATAAATAGTTGAATTCTTTGAATTCTACGGTTCCTTCTGTTGGTTCAAATATCCAATCAGGCTCCTTGTTGGTTCCTCTAAAAGTTATAATTTTTTTTACTCTTATTACGCTTTGATTACTTCTAGGGCTATTGATCAGAGCTAGACCCCATAATAATTCGGAAACTTCTGGTCCACTCCATGGTGTGTTTCCAGAATAATAAACTGTACTTAAATCTCCAAAATTTGCATCAATTTTTTTGTATTCATAATCAACATATAAACCGTGTTTTATTTGCGGCAAATCGTTTGTACAACTTTCCCCGACAGGATCTGGATCAACACAGTTGTTGCTTAAATTCCATTTAAATTGTAATTGACCTCTTTCTATGTCTAAATAAACTCCTTCGACTGTAACTTCTGAAGTTCCAAATATCATATTTGGCATAGTATTGCTATCAAGCACCATCGAATTTCCTTCTTGTCTTATGTTTAGAACATAATTACCTGCTGATATGATTCTTGCAGAGAGCGTGTTTATGGTTAAATTGATATGGTCTAAATTAATATAGCTATAATATGTTCCGTCTCTTATGTCGTAAATTGGTGTTATGTCGTGAAACTCACCAACAATCATATTTTTGTTTTGAACGAAATTATCCCATGTAATTACACCATCGATTGTGTTTTGTTTAATCGCTTTGATTAGTTCGATATTGGTTGCCATTTTTACTCCCTTTAAAAGTTAACATAATATATAGCTTTTATTGGTTGTGAAATTGGATGTTAAACGAACAAGATCATTTCTTACCCTAAAATCATGAAAGTTGAAAAATAAATCATAAAAAACAACCAGAAATCAAAATCAGTTTTAAACATAGTTGCTGGAAGAGGATCGTAAAAATAATTAATCGAATTGCTGTTCTTCATGTTAGACCTTATATATAAGAAAAAAGCCACACTTATATACTATCAAATAAACATTAAGTTTAAAGTATTATTTTATAATAAAACGCATATATAATTTGTTAACACTCACTAAGGAAAAAACAAAATGAATCTTACATTTAATCAATTTTTAGAACAAAGAGATCCAGAAATTTATAATCAAATATCAAACGAAGGTTTAGGAGATATGGCTGCTAATCTTGGTAGAAGTGTTGCTGGTCTTAGTGGAAGCATGGCTAGAAAAGTTGAGTATGTTTACAAAAAAGCTGTAGATGTAGTTGCTGGTATATTTAGACCTGAAGAATTGTTACGAAAAATCAGAGAGAACAACAGGACTATTAGCGAACTTAAGTCAAAAGATTTTTGGAAACAAGACCCACAAAGAGTAGAAGATTTAATAGCACAAAATTTGGAAATGTTAAAAAAACTTAGAGAAGATGAGGAATCTGCAAATGACCCAGCTGTTTCTCGCATCGCAAGTAAATTCGCAAGATTAATTCGTTGGGCTTTAGCGACAGGAATTATAACCGCTGGTTTGATAGGGATGTGGCAAGGCCAAGGGCAAGACTATGGACACGACAAGCATCATGATACCTATAAAGGTTCCACATCTGGATATATGCAAAAACCCACAGATCCAATGGGTCCAAAGGTAGATACAACATTTGCTGATCCTGATGCAGATCCGTATTCCATGCCATCTCCTTCTAGTGTTGGTGATAACGAACGAGATGGAGTTGATCCAAGGTTCCCTTCAATATACGGTGCGACTAGAGGAAAAAGGGGAAAACCTCCAATCTTCACAAGATAACTCTCAAATTTGGCATTGCAAATAAAATAGATTAATTCATAGTGTCGCTATAACAGGAGGCAATATGAGAGATAAAATCGAAAAGTTTTGTGTCGAAAGCGAAATTGATGTTTTATTTGCAGATGGCTTTGATGATGCAATAATCGGTCTTGGTCGTTGCTTCAATACATATAAAGTCATATACGACAAATCTAAAGTAATAAAAAAACTCATGGAAGATATGACTATGGAAGAAGCTGAAGAGTTTTTTGAATTTAATATTATTGGATCATATGTTGGCGATGGAACTCCAGTATTTTTAGAAGAATTAGAATGATGTTTTTTAAAAACCAGATAGTCACAGATTCAGAATACGCAAAACTCCATCGCTTCTGCGAGAGTTACATTGAGAACCATTGTGTTGTAAAAAAGAAAATGCCCGGGAAAAAAAAGGGTTCAACATTGAATAAAATGTTTTACCTAAGAAGAGGTTTGTTTAAGCCAGAATTTTCAATTCCAATAGCCAAGATGTTTGTATATAAAATAAGACAAATATTTGGAGAAAAAATAGATTTTCAAATTTGCGGATTAGAAACTGGTGCGACACCTTTGTTGGCTTCTATTCCAATAATAGCTGAAAATTATGGAATAAAATTAAATTCATTTGTAGTAAGAAAAGAAGCAAAACCTTATGGACTATTAAATATAATAGAAGGAATGCCAAACGAAAAAAAAGCACTTATAATTGATGATATTTGTAATTCTTCGTCATCTATGAAAAAATGTTATGACATTTTAATTAAAGAGAATTTACAGCCATTCGACTATGTTTTTTCAATAGTTAAAAAGGTAAAGTCTAAGAATGGATCTATGCCAGAAACAACAAAATATATTTATTTGTACGAATTCGAGACATTCATAAATTGAATGATATACACCAAAAAGATTGTATTCAAGGAATGAGCGAATTACAAGATGATTCTATTGATTGCATCATTACATCTCCACCATATAACAAAACAGGAATAACAGGTAAAACTAATTTAAAAATTGGCAACCAAATATGGAATAAATTTAATATAGATTATAATTTTTATAACGACAATATGCCAGAAGACAAATACCAAGACTGGATGGTTTCTGTATTAAATGAGATGCATAGGATCATAAAGCCAAATGGTAGTATATTTTTCAACCATAAGCCTAGAAGATTCAACAACAAGTGCTTCTTACCAACTGATTTTATCTGTAAATCTAAAGCTAAAATCTATCAATTGATTATTTGGAATAGAAAGAATTCTCCGAATATAAGATCCGACATACTCGTTCCATGTACCGAACACATATACTGGTTGTCTAAAGACAAACCTAAAGTTTATCGTGATAAAATAAGTCCAGAATATCGTGGAGAAATATGGCATATAACACCATCTAGACAAAAAGACCACCCAGCACCTTTTCCAGAACAACTTGTAGAAAATTGCATTTTGTTGTCAACTAAAGAAAATGATGTTGTACTCGATCCATTTGCTGGTTCTGGAACTACAGCGGTAGTTTCTATTAAGAACAATAGAAAATTTATAGGATTCGAAATAGATCAAAATTATATCGACCATGCCAAAAAAAGAATTGATTTAATTGCACAACAACATTAAAATCAATTAATTGGAGGAGAATATGATAGAAGTATTTATTACCGAAGAAATGCTGCAAAAAGCAAAAGAAAAAGCAATTGAAATGGGTAGAATTAACAATTCTATTTGTTCTGGCGAAGGCAATCTAGCTGGATTTATTGGCGAACAAGCCGCCAACGAAGTAATTAAAGGTAAAATAAACAACACATACGATTATGATATAACCAAAGATTTGGATTTATGGGATGTTAAAACAAAAAGATGTACTACCAAACCATGGCCAAATTACGAATGTTCTGTGGCTGCATTTAACACAAGACAACAATGTACTAAATATGTATTTGTAAGACTTTTACACCAAGGTGACACTTATATTAAGGCTTATATATTAGGTTGGCTCGAAAGAGAAGAGTATTATAATAAAGCCAAATTCTTGAAAAAAGGTGATATTGATTTAGATAATAACTTTACAGTAAGAGCAGATTGCTATAATGTAAGAATATCTGATTTAATTAAATTTTAAAAAATACAAATTATCCATAGATAATTCGTATGTTCAAAGTCAATCCAAGTAAAAAAGAACTTAAAACTTTACAAGAGTTTATAAAAAAGTGGGGCAGTTTACAACTGCCATCAAAACAATTGCTTTATGATTATAAAAAGTTTTGTAAAAATTTATTATATTATGATCAAGAATTAGTCATACAAACAATCGATTTACTTAAAAAAAACATCACACTTTGGGCTGAAGAAAATAGTATAATATATAAAAATAAAGTTGATTATATATCCAAAGAAGTGCTTGTAAATAAAAAGTTTTGGTATGTAAATAGCATTGAAAAAGAATTTAGAAATATGTCTACCAGTGGCAGCACCTCTGGCAAACCATTTACTTATTTAGCTTGGAAGCCATTTTTTGAATTTATCGAATCAAATAACCATTACGATATGATACTCGATGAATTTGGTATTAGAAAAAATGCAGATGTTTTGTTTTTCTTTCCTTCTTCATATACGAAAAACAAATTCATTACAGTTACAAAAGATGATGTTAACTTTGTGCAACACCATGGTCTTGCTAGGAAAACACAAGTTCACTATGTGAATAATGAAACATATAATAAAAATCCAGAAGAATTATTTGATTTTTTATTCGGATACCTACAAAGGAACAAAATAGATGTTTTTTTCGCTCCGGGTCCTAATATAAACTCTTTGTGCCATTTCATGAGAAAGTTGAAATTTAAAGGCAAAATAGCCAATCTATTAAGCAACAGCAATGAGATGCTTTTACAAACCGATGTTGATTTTTTGTTAAATGGCAAATATGTAAACGATATTTGCGATCACATGAGATGTTGGGACGGAGGTGCTACATTTTTTACCTGCAAAGAAAGTACATATCATCTTTGCGATAACTTGTCATGGTCTGAAGAGATTGATGGAAAATTGATTACTACTGATTATTTTTCTTTTCCGAGTCCGTTCATTAAGTATTGGAACGGAGATTTGTGCAAGATTTTCGACAAATACCGACGATGTGAGTGTGGCAGACTGTTTAGAAACTTTGAGTTTGTCGAGAGTAGACCATTTTCTTTAAAAGGTCTTTCGATTGAGAAGTATAAAAAAGAAATTATAGAATCTGGTATTTCATCTTTAAAGCAAGTTAAATGTTCGGTGGCACGAATTGAGGTGGTAACTGATGACGACCTAACATTAGATGAAAAGGAAAAAATAAAAAAAATATTAGATAAATTCAATGTTAAGTTTACTGTCGAGAAAGAAGTAAGATCAATAGAATATGCATTGTCTGATAAGGAAATTTGTGGATCATCCGTAGCAGAATGTGTTGTAGATGCAAGCGATGTAACTGGTGAAACATATTCGTGGAAAATGATTAGTGGTTGCGACAAAGAATCAAACGACAATAATTTCTCATGTGAGCCTAACAAACTTGTCGATGGCAGTCCTTGTGTGTTTTTCGGAAGCAAGACAAATGTACCTTGTGATCATTTACCTTTAACAAATACAGATAACAAAATTATATTTTCGGTATTTAATCAAGAAGAACTACAAAGTAAACCAGTGCCGAAGCCGAAAATTCGTAAGCTAGCACAAATAAACAAGCTAAAGAAAATTAAAACTAAAAACAAAATTATTTTTTCGTTGGCTAAAACTGGATGCTGTCTATGTTATATTTGTACTGGAAATCACGAACCTCCTGCTTTACAATGGGGTTACGACTTTTATAGCTCTCAACCTTCAGATTCAGCAGAAAGTTGCAATAGTGGGGATTCAGCTTGTTGTGTTGACAACGAAGCTGGTGGTGGCACTGGAAGCCCAGCATGCGATGGGGCAATTTATTGTATATTTAATCCAGATCCGTGTCCTGAGCAATGTACTGGATATTGCGCTTACTTTTGTTTTGAATTTAACACTCCAACTCTACAAGGCAACACATGTAGTAATGGTTGCGGATGTCCTACATTGTCTCCGATTGAATCACAGTGCGCACCCGGAACTGCGTTTCAGGTTTCTTGTGTGGCACCACCAACCACTGGCTTGACTCTTGTTACTGCGAGTGGGTTTTAACTAACTTCTACGGTAGTGGTACGCCTAATGACCCGGTTATGGTTACTTTGGGTGTGGGTATGAGTGGCCCCGATGATACTCCTTTCACAACCTCTACAGTGACCTTTCTGCCCAATGCGTCTGGAACTCTACACTTTAGTTATTCCGATAATCCATACCCACCGGATATTTCTTCAGGCTACATGTCCGTAGATGGTATTAACCTTGGTTATGTAGGAGTCCCATTTTCCAATAATAGTGGCACATGGGCAGTAACAGCAGGCCAAGAAATATTTGTTTCCTTCAGCGGAGGCGGTCGTAGCAGTCTAAGTGCAAGTATGTATCTCGTACCAATCACGTAAGTTATATTAGCTTTGGTGTTGTAACAGGAAACTCACTTAATAGTGGCATATTCGCCGCTTCAGCAAGCGTAGAAATCGTGATTAAATTCATTCGTAGTATTACTTGTCTTCTGCCTGTTTAATTTTAAAAAAAACATTTTTTGTAAGCTAAAGAGTGTGATTTGTATTCATTAAAGCATTTGTGTTTTTGACCAATGTAGCAACCAACATAATGAACTGATTGTTGTTTGTAAAAATCATTTTCACAAATTGTTCTTTGAACATTTACTTCTTTTTTTTCTATCATTTTTAAGTTATTCAATGCAATATATACGCTTGCTGATGTTTCGTCACTGACATGACAACTACCAGTGTTGAAATATTTGTAATGTATATCAAACATATCATTTGTTGTTTTTTTCATGGGATTGCAAATGTTGACAATTCCAGCATTGTATAACTTGGTAAATTTCATTGGTAGCTCAACAGGACTAAATTGTTGTAAGTTCGTGTCGATGTACCAATAAAAATTAAAGTCATTGTTGGTTTCTAAATGTTCTTTTTTAAATTTTTTATATAAAACTATATCGGAATCTAGGTAGACCGATGGTTCTGATAACAAGCCGTACATAAACAATTTGATTACATGACTGCATTCGAAATCAAAATAATGATATATTATTTTTTTATCATTATTACTTTTTTCATTTGTAATTACATGTAGATTTGCATTTGGATATAAAATTTTAATTTGATTTTTTAATTGATAGAACAATCTTAAGTGAATATTGTTCCATTCTTCCAAGAACTTTTCATCTGCTTGTGGAAAAAAATCTTTAAGATAACCAAGTTCTTTTCTGGAATACTTTGTTGTTATGAAATTTTTAATATCTGCATTCATTTAATCATTCTTTAAAAGAAACGAATTTATTACGAACAAATAAAAGGTTTATAAAAAACCCACAAAAGGCAGACAAGACATTACTTGCGAAATCATAGGTTAGATTTTCGCAAGGATTAATTAAAAAGGAAACAGCTAAAGAGAACCAAAAACTACTACATTCGTGGCAGAGCAAAGCGTTTCTAATATAAGGAATATTTGCCACAAAGTTTCTAAAATGAGTACTTATTTCTGTGTCCGACCAAGCGTATGTAACACCTAGACAAATTACGAGATAGATTATAAAAATTGTCATAAGAAATAAACCCATAAGTAATCGTATTCTCTGATAACAGAAAATGATCTAAATGACTTCCCTTGTATTGAGTTGCTAAACTTTTTCCATTCTTCGTCACCGACAGGAACTTTGAATGTTTTTCCAGAGATAACATTTTCTAATCTTTTTTTCTTTATTTCTTCTATTTCTTTTATTACAGAATCTTTGTCTTTATAATATTTATCTAAGATCTCTTGATTGCTTGATATTTTTTCAGTAAAGAAACTCCCAATTTTGTTTCTGCAAGAACAATTGGGAGTTGTTTTTAGACTTGTCAAATCGGCAAGAATACTTGGGAAGTCCTTTTTCATTTTTTTAAAGGTATCTTCATCTCTAATTAAGATGTGTATTAAATCTGGAAGCGTGGCTGCGTCTATTATTGTGTTCATAAAATAATTTAGTTTGTTTTTTAAAAATTTACATAGAAAAAGAACTACCACAACCGCATTTAGTTACGGCTTTTGGATTCTCAAGACTAAACCCTCTTGCATTCAAATCATCCTTGAAATCAACAACAGTATCACCTGCGTACATGATACTTCTTTTATCTACTACAACTGAAACCCCATTGATTTCGAAAAATTCATCTAACTTATCGTTGACTACATCTTCTAAATCTATCTTATGTTGAAAACCAGAACAACCACCACCAACGACTCGTAACCTGATATATAATTTTTTATCAGGTTCGTTTCGTTCTTGGATTATTCGGTTTATTTCTTTGACTGCATTTTCTGTTAATTTAATTGCCATTTTTAGACCTATTTAAGTTGTTCTTGCAAAGCATTTAAGCTATCCATATCGCCTGTGGTAGCTGCATTGTTCAATGCATTTCCTATGTATCTGGCTTGTTCGTGGTGATCTTCTTTAGCAAAGTAATCTTTGAAAACTTTGTAAAGGCTTTGCCAGTTGTTATCATCTATTTCATATGAATGTGAATTTAAACTTTTTTCTAACTTGATTAGACTTTTGAGATCTAATTCTTTATTGATGTCTATATCTTGTAATATTTGATCATCAGATTCGTTAATTACATTGTCTTTTTTGTTAAGCCATTCTTGAAAAGTTTTCATATTTTTTTCCTTATTGTTAATTTAGTACTTTAGTTTTTTTTCTAAAACAATTTATTTATATATATCGAACCATTCAAAATAATTAGAAGATAAAGTTCAAATCAATGTTGACTTTTCTTAAAAATTGTTTATCTTAACGAAATAGGAAATTTTAATTTACAATGGATTGGGAACAACAAATGGTATTTAAACACAAAGGTTCTTGTGGTGTTGATTTCTCGGATCGAGTAAAAAGATCAGTTGGTGGAAAAAAGTCCAGAATACTACAAGAAATAAGAGGCATTTTAGCAAAAGATTTATCGCCTGATGCGATGATGAAATCAGACAAGTTAAAACAAGATATATTAGTGGAAAAGGCAAAACAAGGAGACCAAAACGCCAGAGATATTATTTGGAAAAATTGTTACTTCTTGGTGTGCTGGGTAGTTTCTAAAACATATGTTCCATTAGATATCGTAGAAGATTGTGTGCAAGATGGAATGATAGGTGTACCAGAAGCTATAGCATCATATGATCCAAACAACAATTGTAAATTTAGCACTTATGTTGTTTTTCATATATTTAAAAGAATACAAATGTATGTGACTAATAATCAATTCTTTTTAAAGTTCCCAAGTCATATTTTTGTTTTTTTATGCAAATTAGTTAAATATTACAACAACAATTTGACTAATGATGAAATAGCAAAATTAAAAGAAATCCATGGAATATCAGATCTTGATGATTTTTCTAGTTACCCAATGTCTTACAAGAATTGTTTGGATCTTTCTAGGAGTATTCAATTGTGTAGTAGATTCGATCCTGTAGTCGAAACTACTGCTGATGAAAAAAATGTAAAATCACAAAAAGAAACAATCAAAACGATATTAGAAAAAAATTTGACCCCAAGGCAAAAAAAAATCATAGAACTTTATTTTGGATTCAATACTGAAGAAAAATGGTCACTTCAAAGAATTGGCGATAAATATGGACTTTCTAAGGAAAGAATAAGACAAATTATTTTTAAACAAAAAGGTAGAATTGAAAGAGCATTAAAAAGGTCGTTTGATTTAACTGAAAACGACCTTTTGAATTAACTGTTTAGAATTCTTTGATTCCGTGATCGTGATCGTATGGCATTTCCTTGAATTCTTCTGAATTAAATACTGGTTTTTTAGTTTCTTGGCTTATCTTCCAAATTAATTCGGTTGCATATTTTGAAATAGAGACCATGCCTTCATAATTCAATTTTTCTGCTGTATCTTGCGGGGTGTGATAATAATTGTGTCCGCCAGTATGAAGAAACGCTATTGGTACTTTTTTATTGTAAAAACTTGCATGATCGCTTCCTCCGGTATTCCTACTTGTAATCATTTTTGCGAAATTATACCTTTCATTAAGTTCTTTTATGTATCTGTTTACTTGAGTCGAACTATTCACATCAGCAAAACCAATTGGTAATTTTCCATTCCTTAAATAACCAACCATATCCATGTTCAACATAAATATATGTTTTTTAATGTCTGGCTTTATTTCTGGGAATTCTGGATTGCTCACATAATAACGACTGCCTAATAATCCCATTTCTTCAGCGGAGAAAGCTATAAAAACTAAAGTTCTTTTGTTTTCAACATTAGACATTGCTTTAGCTATTTCTAACAAAACAGCAGTTCCAGAGGCATTATCATCGGCACCGGGATGAATAGCAATTTTAGATTGCATGCTCATTTTAGGGCCATAACCAATGTGATCCATATGTGCGCCAATAACAATAATTTCATTTTTTAAAACTTCATCTTTACCTTCTGACCATGCAATTATATTTTTTGTGAAATCATCGCCTTTTTCTTTATGTGGCCCCGAATTAACTCTTTCGATTCTGAATTTCTGATATTTTGTTTTGTACCCAAATGATTCAAATTGTTTTTTGATGAATTCTGCTGCTAAAACATTTCCTTCTTTTCCTGACATTCTTCCTTCTAATTTATCAGAAGTAAGATATTCAACTGTTTCTTTAGTCGAATCGACTGATATTTTGAACAAACCAGTCTTTAAACTGTCGTAAACATTAGAAGCTAAAATTGGAGTTTTTTTGTCTTCTTTAATTTCATCAGATTTTTCTGTTCTTGAAATGTAGATAACGCCAAACAACATGCTAAATGCGAGAACCAACAATTGTAACTTTTTCATTGTAATTTTTCCTATAAATTAATTTACATATGTATTATTATAGATGGACATGAATAAAAATTATTGGTCAATAGAATTGCTGCATCCATATTCGCCATCTTACGAAGATGTAAATACATATAAAGACAATAGAAAAAAAGGAACTACCCTTTTACTTGGATGCACTCATAAATTGTTATCATTGAGCGACTTTCAGATGGACATAGATCCTTGGTATGAAGCACCTACTGTAATTGTCAGAGATTGGGTCGATAATGATAATTTCTACAACAATATGATTGGCGATGGAGTTTTGAACTTTACTAAAGATTTGACAGAAAAAATCATTAAAATGTCTCAAAGATATACTGAGGCTTTAATTGTTAGATCTTTCAATAAGAAATTGCCAAATATGAAAATAGCAAATTATTTCCCAACAGAAAATGACTTTTTGTTGAAACCAAGCAAAACCGTGAACCATCAAGATTACAACTTTTTTATATGGAATTTCAAAAATGAATCAAATAGAAGAAGCTGATCTTAAAATAGTATTAGAAAAATTTGAAATAGGCCAATGGTCGTATAAGCCTAACTTCAACATCATTTCTAAATTTCCAATCATGAGCAAAGAATGTCTTCGAAAAGTAGAAATGAAAAAACATCTCTTTACATGTAGCACATCTGGATCTACAGGAGAACCAGTGTCAGTAGAAAAGACATATGAAGATTACATCTGGTACATAGCCACTACAATAAGAGAGTTTTTTTGGCGCAAATGGGATTTCACAAAAAATGTTGCAATAATTAGAGGCGACAATAAAGTGGAAGATTTAGAAACTTGGGGATTGCCAAGATTCATAGCACCGATACAAGGCACGACATACAAAATTAATTTTGCACCTATAAGTGTAATTCAATCTTGGTTAGAAGAAAAAAATCCACATTACATTCACTGTTATCCGTCTATCTTAAAACAAATCGATTTATCCAAAATAACAAATCTAATTGATGTTAAAAGCACAGGAGAATTGGGCGGAACTATGTTTTCATCTGAAGAGTGTGGAACTATAGCAATCCAATGTCCTGATAACAAAAACAATTATCATGTCATGGAAAATCAAATGGTCGAAGTCGATACTGATGGTGGCATGATTATAAGCACCATGACAAATCCTTATATCAGAAGATATAAAAATGGCGACCATATAGAGCTTGGAGAATGTAATTGCGGAAGAACACTACAAACCATTACGAAAATAAATGGTAGGGTTAGAAATATGTTTGTGCTTCCAAATGGCGACAAAAAATGGCCATTGATTGGAAGCAGAGACTATTATAGCAGATTTGGCATTAAAAGGTACAAAGTCATTCAAACAAAAATATACGAAATTGAACTGCAAATAATTTGTGAGCCACTTGGAGAAAAAGAAAAAGAATTAAAGGAGTTGGTGTTGGAGTGGCTGCAATCGCCAGTAAATATAAACATCAAATATGTTGATTATTTTCCAAATTACAAACATGAAGAATTTATTTCTTTAATATAGGTCGAAAAAACAATTTGCGTTGACTATTAATTTTTAAATTTAAATGTCAAATCCATATTGCTTAATTTTTAAATTAAAGTTATTTTGATTTATTGTTTTTAAATGATTTTAAAAAGAAAGCAGGAAGCTATGAATTTTTTTTATGTTTGCATTTTAGCCTTGGTTCCAACATTTTCTTTTGCTGACAATAGTTTTTTAAGTCATATTGTAAACGGCACTTCAAATGAAGTTTACACTAGCTTTGTTGATGAAGTTAAAATCGAGAGAAGAACAGTTCGAGTATCGGATGGTTGCTGTCTGAAATTTGAATGTCGTGATTTTGCTGTTACTTATCGTAAAAAAGTATGGATAGAAAAAGTTCCAGTTGTTCAAAATTTACCAAAAACAGTTTGCGTTAATGAATGTGTTTATGTTCAGCAGTGCATTAATGGTTGCAATGTAATTGTTCCTACTATTGTAACAAAGCAAATAGTCATCAATCAGCCGACTTTAATTGGATACACGGACAAGATAATCCGTTTTGGCATACCTTGTAAAATAAACGAACAAATTATAGTTACATCTTTTCCGCTATTGGTGCAATGATTATGTTGATTGAAGGCGAGGACTTTTATTACAACGAAGATGGCTTGATGGTTCTTACAGAATTGTTTTTACTTAAAAGAGGTAAATGTTGTCGTAGTGGATGCAAGCATTGTCCTTATGGATTCAATCAAGAAGAACCAAGAAATGATCAAGACAGTCAACGATAATCAACATGATATTATAAAAGATATAATTTTATTACATTGTCCACAAGGAATAGAATGTGACCCAACATATTCCAAAGGCAACTTTTATGAAAAAAGCTCAATCGCCAAACCTAAATTTAAATTCGATGTATTCCCTCAAACATCAGATACAATTCAATCTGATGCCAGTACGCTCCCTTTAAATGACTCAAGTATAAAATCATTGATGTTTGATCCTCCATTCATTGTCGGTCACACAAAGGACAAACCAACAGGCATAATGGGAACTAGATTTCATTCATTTAAATGTATTACCGATCTGTGGCAGTGGTACGATCTTTGTATCAAGGAATTTTATAGAGTATTAGAAACTAATGGCATTTTGATTGTTAAGTGTCAAGATACTGTTAGTAGTGGCAAACAATGGTTCAGCCATGTACACATTATGAACGAAGCTGAAAAAAATGGATTCTATACAAAAGATCTATTTATTCTTGTTGCCAAAAGTAGAATAATTGGTCATAATCACAACATTCAGAAACATGCGAGAAAATTTCACTCTTACTTTTTGGTGTTTGTTAAAAAATAGAAAGCGATCTCATGATAATAGTTCACGATGGCAAAGCACATACTGATGACTTCCTAGCTACATGTGTCTTGACTCATAAACTTAATTGCAGAGCAATTAGAACAAAATACACACAAGAACATCTAGAAGATAAATCTTATTGGGTGATTGATCAGGGAATGTCTTTCGATCCAGAGATGCATAATTTCGATCACCATCATATCAAAGAAGAAATTTGTTCTTTCACTATGGTGTTGGACTATTTTTACGGAAAAGATTATAGAAAAATATTTCCACAAATGCGATTTGTTGAAATCATGGATTCTTATGGCCCAAAAGCTGCTTCTAAGTTTAGTGGTGCTTCCGAGTCGGCACTTGATTTGGCTTGCAATCCTATATGCGAAGCAATGCTTAATGTTTTTTCTAAAACATCTGGAGAAATAAACGATCCTATCTATTCGATAATGAAAGATATGGGCAAGTATATTTGTGAAAAAATCGAAAGTAGCAAAGTTCTTTTAAATATAATTGCAATTGGGCATAAATCATATGAATACGATGGGATAAAGATATTTGATGTTTCTAATTGTATATCAAATGGATTGAACGCAGAAGATTTACCAACTAAATTGTACTGTAAAATCAACAAGATCGATCTCGATGTCGTTCTTACGAAAGATAGTAGAGGCGGTGGATACAGAATGATAAGCCAAAATACTGATAAGATAAAATTCTTGCCAAATGTAAAATCTTACTTTTGTCACAATAGTGGATTCTTAATTTGTTTTAATGATATTGACGACCACAAAGACATACTATCTAATCATAGTGAAATAATCTAACATGGATTGCTGTGAATTATTTTTTACACCAAGGAGATTAACATGAGCGATAATATTAAAGTTTACTGTGACTTTGAATACTGCGAGGATGATGAAGGTGGGGTTGGTTTAAATATTACTATTTATCCGACAAAAGAGAAAGAAAACCTGCTAGAATATGATGTTGATGAGCAATTGATATTAAATAAGATTGATGATCTTGTCGAGTACGCAGAATCGGTTGATGATCTTGACTTTTTAAAGTTTAAGCCAATTTATGAAAAAAACAAAGATGAGTGGCGTATAATTGTTTTTAATGAAATGAAGCGTCTTGGCAAGATAAAAGACTATCTTTGTGATGCTTTTAATGGTGATTGCGATATAGAGGATTGGGAGTCTGTTTTTCCTGCATTAGACCAGATGATGGCGAAGGATAAAAAAATTCAATGACCACAAAGACATACTATCTAATCATAGCGAAATAATCTAACAATTGGCCGAATCGGTTGATTTAAGCATACATATATTATGGACAAAATATATGTATGCTTAAATTTTTTATGGAACATCTTTTCGTTTAAAAAAAATTCAGATTTTATTTTATCGGCTAGAAGCTCTCAATGGCATAATGTTAGAAACAATTTTATAAAAAACAATCCATGTTGTGCCGTTTGTGGTAAAAAAGAAAATTTAATCGTACATCATATAATTCCAGTGCATATAGATGCAAGTAGAGAATTAGACGAATCAAATTTGATTACCATGTGCCAAGGCAAAACTATGAATTGTCATTTCATTTTTGCACATTTTTTAAATTGGAGCAAATACAACCCTAATGTCGTTGAAGATTCAAAAATTTGGAATCAAAAATTAACAAATTGATGTGTTAATAATTATTATGAAAACATTTACACAATTTTTAGAACAACGAGATCCAGAACTCTACGAACAAATGTTGAACGAAGGATTAGCAGATGTTTATAATTATGGCAAAAGTGCTGTTCAAGGTGCATGGCAAGGAACCAAGGATTTCTTTGGTGAATTTTGGAGTCGTCTAAAGGAACAATTTGGCGAATTCAGTGATGATGCGAAAAAGATAAAGCAAGCATATAGTGATGGCAAGTTAACACCTGTTCAAATAAAAGAGATAAACGAAGCATCTAAAAAGAAAGATTGGATGAGAGTAGCAAAGATTTTAGCTACTGTTGGCGTTATTGTATTCACAGCATTAAGCATTGGTGCAGGACACAATCATGCTGGAGAACACGGACCAATTAAAATGGTCGATAAAGATGGTAATCCTATTGATAATGACGATCAATTTACAAGCCAACATAATACTTTTATGCAAAAACATTATAAACAATCAGCAGAAACGGATAAACATCTAGATGATTTTGATGCAAAAAAAAATGCCGAACAAGATGCTAAATTTCTAAAGGATAATTTAACAGGCGATGAAGAATCAGATAAATATGTCAGAAATATATTGAAAAGAACACAACAAGCTAGAAACATTGAAGGCACACCCAGTCAACAAGTAAATAGCAAGGCGTTCATGGCAAATGCCGAAATGGACTTAGATGCAAAAGATCCAAGCAAAATTGGACACGAACACGCAAAAGCAGGAAATTACGAGCAATGGAAAAAATCTAAAGAATTAGAAGATTTTATGAATAGCACGAAAATTGATGATGTTCTAAAAAAACAAAGTCCAAGTAAAAAATTAAAATACTAACTAGGCAAACCATGAACTTTAAACAATGGTTAATATCTGAAGAATTAGAAACTATAGACACTCACATGTCAGTTCCAGAGGAACTAGAAGAAATAGCACACATCATGAAAGCACATGGCAAAACCTGCTATGTAGTCGGTGGTGCTGTAAGGGATCATCTCTTTAATCACTTCCACGACATGAAAAAAGACATAAACGACTATGATCTAGCCACAGACGCACTTCCAGAAGAAACAAGAAAAATAATCCACAATACAACCATAGCCAATGGAAGATTTAAATTAGAAATATTCGAGAAGGGAATAGACCAAGGAGTACTTTCCATCATTGTCAAAGACATAGAAGGAAAGAAGAAAGATGAATTTGAAATAGCTACCTTCAGAAAGGAAGTCTATTCTGGCAATTCAAGAATACCAGAAAAAACAGAATTTGGAGCGACACCAGAAGAAGATACTAAAAGAAGAGACTTGAACTACAATGCTTTGTTCTATGATACGATAAACAAAAAAGTAAAAGATTATAATGACGGAAAAGGTATCGAAGACATAAAGAACAAACACACAAGTGTAGTAGGAGATCCATTCCAGAGATTCTACGAAGACAAACTTAGAGTTCTGCGTGTGGTTAGATTCTTTAACAGATACAATGATGACAATATAATGAGTCATCTTGATGATAAAACTAAAATGGCAATAGCTGAATTTAAGAACTTAGAAAATGTCAGCAAGGAAAGAATCAATAAGGAATTCATTTCTGGTTTAAAGCAAAGTCAATCTCCAGCTAATTTTATCAAGTCTTTAAAAGATTTGGATCTAATTCACAACATCATGCCAGAAAGAATAAAAATTCCAAAATCGGAACCTCTGGATCAAATGAATAATAATCTTTCTGCTATGATTGCTTACATACTCAGTGAAGAAGTTCCTAACAGGAAGCTATCCGATATGCTGATACAGTACAAATTTGAACATGATGTCCTTACTCCTGCAATCATAATTCTAAAAGCATATAATATGTTCAAGAATCCAATGAACCACGATTACAGAATTCACGACATATCCAGAGAAATGAAGAGAGTTCCTTATAAGTCAATAGAATTATTCATGAGTCATTTCGGATTTGAGGATGAATCCAAGAGGTTGTTCGAACACAAGCCTAAATACACTGGTGCAGATGTAGCACATCTTGGATTAAAGGGAAAAGACATAAGCGATAAACTTGATCGAATGGAAAAGGACAACTTCTTCAATGTACAATAAAAACTATCCTAATTACAAATTGTACCTAGCTGGTATTATTACAGAGAATCAATATTATGAATCGATTGATGTTTCTGAAATATGGAACCAAGAATTACCAGATAATTTAAAACCATTGATGAGATCTGTAGGTAACTATAATCGACAAAGCGATAAAGATACTCTTTTTTACTTGTTGCCAAAATATGATGATTTAAATATACAGTTGGATGCACATGGATTAGCTAAAATGAGTCTTAGTTTTCAAATCAAGTCACTAATAGAAATGCTTAAAAGAAACAAAGCACCAAATCATACAGCGCCACTAACAAATAATATAAATGGAGTAGGGGCAGGACTTGGAGCTTCAACAGCTTATAGAGATGGGGCGTTCATTGTGGTGGCTTCATTTGGAAAAGAACTTAAAGACGGAATAAGATATATAATTGTTGATGGAAAAATTGCAGACATTAAGCCAATCGAAGGAAAGACTGCGACTCAAATATTGCAACAAGAATTGGGTCAGGGAGGAAAATATGAGTTTATCGATGGCGGGGAAAACAACAATCAATTGGATGCATTCTTTGCAAAATTTCCAAAGCCAAAATCAAATAAAAAACAATTAAAAGATAAACAACCAGAAGTTTATTCTAAACCAAAACCAATAACTACATCTAAGACTTCAGCATGGGATGAGCCACCACCAATTATAGATTCTTTGTTTTAAAACAAAAGGAAATTAAAATGTACAATAAAAACAATCCAAATTACAAACTATATCTAGCTGGAATCATTACTGAAAACCAGTACTATGAAGCGATTGATGCTGCACAGCAACAGTCTACCCAAGATGTGATTCGTAAATTCTTGGAAAGCGACATTGGAAAAAAGTCCGAAAAATTCGACTGTAAGACTGTTACAAGAAATTTCGTCAATTGGGCAGAAGAACAAAAAATTCCTAATGTCCAAGTAATTCACTTGGCTAAACCACATGACGATGTTGTCGCTCAAAGACCTGAATTGAGAGGGAAAAGCGGAACAGGCGATTCGCATATGATGCCAGTCGTTAACAATGACGCAATTGACTTCACAGCACGACAGTTTAATCAACCTAATCAGTTTAACAGTCCATTAGTAACACCATTGAGTAGCATCAAGCAAGTTTATAATAAAATTGGTGGATACTTCACCTATAAACCAGAATCGTTTTATGGTGGAAAAGACATGTATATTGGTCCTTGGAGTGGTCTTCAAATTGGTTCATTCGTTGACGAAAACATGTAATTAAAAGGAAATTAAAATGTACAATAAAAACAATCCGAACTACAAGCTGTACTTAGCTGGAATCATTACTGAAAATCAGTACTATGAGATGTTGGAAGGCAAGAAAAAAATATTTGTTCTCGTTGGTCCACCAGCAGTAGGCAAATCAACTTGGATCAAAAACACATTTAAAAAAGATGATCCATACATTATCAATCGTGATTCTATAGTTGAAGAAGTGGCATCTCAAATGGAAATGACATATGATGATATGTTTTCTGCTCCTCCTAAAGATGCCACAATGGGAACAGAAGATGAAAAATACGGAACAGTTGTCAATTCTCCTTCATTTATGACTTGGCAACCTTTATCTTACTCAAACATTCTTGATGCTAACAAAGTGATCAATGATAAATTAAATGACAAAATAAAAAATGCATCAACTTCTGGAAAAGATATAGTTGTTGACATGACTAACATGACCGCAAATGCAAGAAAACAAGCACTTAAATCAATTAGCGGAAAAGAAGACATGTTCCATAAAGTTGCCGTTGTTTTTCCATTTCATGGTGCTGAACATATCATCAAAAAAATGGCATTTAAAAGATCACAAGAAATAAAATCTCAAGGTGGATCAAAGACTATTCCACCAGAAGTCTTAGATAGGATGATGAGTTCATTTCAGCAAATCTCGCCAGAAGAAGGCTTTGATGAAGTTGTCGAAATGGATAATAGACAAAAGTTAAAAGAATTATTGGGAAACAATTAAATAAAGGGAAAACACATGTCGCCTACATCGTTTAATGAGTGGTTGGATTTGAGAGAAAACAAAAGTAATAAAGCACGAGTATTTTTATTTGCTCGTAAGCGTGAAATTCCATCTTCGATTGTCGATGAAATATTAAAAGACCTTGATTCTCCGCCAACTTATTCTAACGAACCAAGAAAAAAAGTGCCTTCAAAAATAGATACAATTTGGAAAAAAAACAAAGATATAAAGTCTTATGATCGAAGGGTAGGATCAAGGGTTTCTGGCGAAGAAGGAGCAGAAGTTTATACTACAGATTATGTAGGAGGAAAACGAGACATAAGCCCTGAAGTTGCAGATAAAGCTATTGAGATGTTGGCTGCTCGAAAAGACCCAATATCACCTGATATAATTGCCAGACGAGATACTAAGAAACAAATGATACAACAGGAAAAAGAACAAAAGATGGAAAGGGAAAAGCGGGAGAACGATTATGCTAAAAGTGCTAGAGGCATAGAAGATAGAAAAGCGAGTCAAGAGAGGCAAGACAAGGAGTATCTAGATTACCTCAAAAACCATGGCACTAAAGAAGATATTAAAGAATATTTAAAACAAATGAGAGATAGAAATAAGTAAACAATAAATAAAACCAAACAATAATATGATTTGTGCATATATAATTTATGCAAAATCATATGATTAAATTTTCGGAATGGCTCGAACAAAGAGATCCAGAACTTTTTATAGAAATGGATATGAGTCGTAGAGGGTTTTTAGGAACAGTTGGTGCTGCTGCCACATCTATGATTGGAAATAAAGTACTTGGAAATGACGGATCTTCTGATAAGGGCGTAGATAATTGTGGTGCATTAAAAGATTTAGAATCTGATATTGAAAATCTTAGAAAAGAAATTATTGAAAAAGAATTAAAATTAGATGATAATAAATTTTATCGCCAAATTCAAAACAAACACAAACCTTTCACGGATTCTAGAATTGGAAAAGATTATCAAAATTACTTCCCAGATCCTCACGGAACAATAAACAATCCATATTTTGCGAACATTGGAGATATAAAAGGTTATAGAAATTATTTAGATCACATTGATGCAAATAAAACTGATGACTTAAAAAAAATAAAATATCTAAGAGACAAAATAGAAAATCTTAAAAAAACACCAACACTTAAAAACCAAGAAGAAATACAACATTATGAAAAAGTAATAGACACATACAATCATGTAATTGAAAAAGGGTACGGAGCTAAACCAAAAAAAGATTATCACCCACATGAAGATTATTATGATGATGTAAAAAAAATTAAAAGAGTCGAAGCGGATACAAAAACAAAACTTGATGACATAGCAGATCTTAAATTTGAATTAAAGTCAAAAGAAAATCAATGGTCATCATTAGATCATGATTGCGGAAGACAAATTGATAACATAATATATCGAAAATTAAAATCACAACATGGAAATAACACTCTCAATATAAGTCCAAAAGACACACTTTACATTCTAAAATACGGATCTAAAGGTAATGCAAGAAAGCTAAAGGAGTTAGCAGTAGAACTAGGAGAAAAAAACATAGAAAGATTGGAGCCAAGCGAAGTCAACGAATTAGTAAGTAGACCTTTTGAAAATGGCGAGTACTTTAAAACTTTGATAAATATATTGGGAACAGAAAAGATAAAATTAATGTTCCCAAGTGTCGATTCGTTGGTGCGTAACTTTTATAAATTTGTAGAAAAATCATATGATAATTATTTGCAAGACATATTTGACTTTGTAATAGGCCGAAGAAATCTAATTAACTTACCTTTAAATACAATATACCTTATTCTTTATACTTCAAATAG